>VFQT010001102.1_pt1 | contig 34717 bp, 27 predicted proteins | sample 3512381 | NCBI WGS metagenome assembly VFQT01 (sample SAMN10412376, study PRJNA504923) | tailings metagenome | isolation source: Relicate 2 Philex TSF3 active mining site | place: Philippines: Tuba, Benguet | collected 2017-08-29 | reverse complement strand
AACCCAGCTCACGTACCACTTTAATCGGCGAACAGCCGAACCCTTGGGACCTTCTTCAGCCCCAGGATGTGATGAGCCGACATCGAGGTGCCAAACTTCCTCGTCGATGTGGACTCTTAGAGGAAATCAGCCTGTTATCCCCGGCGTACCTTTTATCCGTTTAGCAATGGCCCTTCCATATGGAACCACTGGATCACTAAATCCTGCTTTCGCACCTGCTCGACATGTACGTCTTGCAGTCAAGCTCCCTTCTACTTTTGCGCTCTACAGACGATTTCTATTCGTCTTGAGGGAACCTTTGAACGCCTCCGTTACTCTTTGGGAGGCGACCACCCCAGTCAAACTACCCACCAGACACTGTTCTTCGCCCGGATTACGGGAATTCGAAGTTAGATTTTCAAACGGATAAGGGCGGTATTTCAAGGTTGACTCCATTGCAACTGACGTCGCAACTTCAAAGTCTCCCGCCTATCCTACACAGATCAATCCAAAAATCAATGTCAAGTTATAGTAAAGGTGCACGGGGTCTTTCCGTCCTGTCGCGGGTAGCCGGCATTTTCACCGGCACTACAAATTCACTGAGTGTATCATCAAGACAGCGCCCAACTCGTTACGCCATTCATGCGCGTCGGAACTTACCCGACAAGGTACTTCGCTACCTTAGGACCGTTATAGTTACGGCCGCCGTTTACTGGGGCTTCAGTTTAGAGCTTCACCCTTACGGATTAACCCCTCCCATTAACCTTCCAGCACTGGGCAGGCGTCAGACTCTATACTTCCTCTTACGAGTTCGCAGAGCCCTGTGTTTTTGCTAAACAGTCGGTTGGGCCTCTTTGTTGAAACCTGCATTTGCTTCGCATTTAAACTACACAAACCAGGCACCTCTTATCCCGAAGTTACGAGGCTATTTTGCCGAGTTCCTTAATGATAATTATCTCAACGCCTGAGCATTCTCAGCCCGTCTACCTGTGTCAGTTTGCGGTACGATCACATACATAGCTCGTTAGCAGCTTTTCTAGTCAGTGTAGGATCAGTCAAATACATCTTTTCATATAGAATTGATGCACTCATCACTCTTCAAGGTTAATGGCCTGCGGATTTTCCTACAGAACCCCTCTAGAAGCTTAACTTGGCAATCCAAAATCCAAGTTGACCTACCTTACTGCGTCACTACTTCACTCAAACGCTTGTCTGCGGTGCAGGAATATTTAACCTGCTTTCCATCGCCTACTCCAATTGGCCTCGGCTTAGGTATCGACTAACCCTGAGTGGATGAACCATTCTCACGGAAACCTTAGACTTACGGCGAACAGGAATCTCACCTGTTTTTTCGTTACTTATACCAACATTCTCACTTCTTTGAGCCGACACCCGTCTTTACAGTCGAGCTTGTATCTCTCAAAGAACGCTCCCCTACCCAAAGTAGTCAAAACTACTTTGCCATGACTTCGGTAGCTTGCTTAGCCCCGTTCATTCTTCAGTGCAAAAATACTTGACCAGTGAGCTATTACGCTTTCTTTAAATGATGGCTGCTTCTAAGCCAACATCCTGGCTGTCTTTGCGTTTTCACCTCTTTTGTCCACTTAGCAAACATTTTGGGACCTTAGTCGATGGTCTGGGCTGTTTCCCTCTTGACCACGAAGCTTATCCCTCGCAGTCTGTCTCCTATCTTCTAACAACACGGCATTCAGAGTTAGTAAAGAACCGGTAACCTTGCGGCCCCAAATTCTAAACTGTGCTTTACCACCATGTTGAATTCAATAAGGCTATACCTCAATATATTTCGGGGAGAACCAGCTATATCCCAGTTTGATTAGCCTTTCACCCCTATCCACACCTCATCCGAGCAATTTTTCACTTACACCGGTTCGGACCTCCATCGCATGTTACTGCGACTTCATCCTGGACATGGATAGCTCACTGGGCTTCGGGTCTATCCCACAACACTAATCGCCCTATTCAGACTCGCTTTCGCTGCGGCTCCGTTCTTTCAAAACTTAACCTTGCGTTGTAGGTATAACTCGTTGGCTCATTATGCAAAAGGTACGTGGTCGCGCATACTTATATATCGCTTCCACAGTTTGTAAATATTTGGTTTCAGTATCTATTTCACTCCCCTCCCGGGGTTCTTTTCACCTTTCCCTCACGGTACTTGTTCACTATCGGTCATCAAGTAGTATTTAGCCTTACCCCATGGTCGGGGCAGATTCTCACGGAATTTCACGTGCTCCATGATACTCGGGTATACTAACAGTTCATTTATACAACTTTTCGCTTACAAGGCTGTCACTTTCTTTGGCTGTCCTTTCCAGAACATTCAACTAAATTGTATATAATCAACCGGATTTCTGTATAAATCCACGTTAATACCCCACAACCCCAGCGTCACAACGCAAACAGGCTTACATGACACTGGTTTAGGCTCTTCCCAGTTCGCTCACCACTACTACGGGAATCACTTTGTTTTCTTTTCCTGACCCTACTTAGATGTTTCAGTTCGGGCCGTTCGCTCACTCTATTCTATATATTCAAATAGGTGCACTATGGTTTTTCCATAGTAGGTTTCCCCATTCGGACACTCCCGGATCACAGCTAGATTGACAGCTCCCCGAGAATTTTGGCAGTCTTCCGCCTCCTTCATCGCCTCTTGATACCAAGGCATCCACCAAATACCCTTAACATTTAATCACAAACTTAGATATTCTTCAGTAAATTGTAGATTTATTATAGGTATCTTTATTATATCTTCACAAACATTTCAAAGATCACAAGAAATTACAGTAATCTTAAACACACAGAACCACTAAAAAAAAATTAATTGGTGGAGATGAGCGGATTCGAACCGCTGGCCTTCCGCGTGCAAGGCGGACGCTCTACCAACTGAGCTACATCCCCATAAACTTTACACGCATCGACTAGAACCACTATAAAATGGTGGGCCTAAGTCGACTTGAACGACTGACCTCTCCGTTATCAGCGGAGTGCTCTAACCACCTGAGCTATAGGCCCGTCTTTAATTTAATCGCTTATTTCTTAAATCAGAAACAAGCGTCCACAGAGTGACAAAATACATACCACTTATAACACCTAAATATAGGATCAACATTACATTGATCCGTTCATCTCCCTCGAAAGGAGGTGATCCAGCCGCAGGTTCTCCTACAGCTACCTTGTTACGACTTCACCCCGATCACTCCCCATACCTTCAGCACCCGCCCCCTTTGACAGGTTAGCTAAGATGATTTCGGGTACAGACAGCTCTCATGGCGTGACGGGCGGTGTGTACAAGGCCCGAGAACGTATTCACCGCGTCGATCTGATACGCGATTACTAGCGATTTCAACTTCATGAGGTCGAGTTGCAGACCTCAATCCGAACTTAGACTGATTTTGGAGGATTAGCTCCCCCTTGCAGGTTCGCGACCCTTTGTATCAGCCATTGTAACACGTGTGTTGCCCTAGATATAAGGACCATGATGACTTGACATCGTTCCCACCTTCCTCCTGGTTTCCCAGGCAGTCTCGCCAGAGTGCTTAACTTAATAGTAGCAACTGACGACAGGAGTTGCGCTCGTTAGAGGACTTAACCAAACATCTCACGACACGAGCTGACGACAGCCATGCAGCACCTGTGCAATTGTCCGAGTAAACCCGGAAAGCTATGTTTCCATAGCGGTCAAAAGCATGTCAAACCTAGGTAAGGTTCCTCGCGTAGTGTCGAATTAAACCACATGTTCCACCGCTTGTGCGGACCCCCGTCAATTTCTTTGAGTTTTAATCTTGCGACCGTACTCCCCAGGCGGATCACTTAACGCGTTAGCTACGATACTAATCCTGCTAAGCAAGACCAACATCTAGTGATCATCGTTTACAGCGTGGACTACCAGGGTATCTAATCCTGTTTGCTCCCCACGCTTTCATGCCTCAACGTCAGGAATGGACCAAGAAGCTGCCTTCGCCATCGGTGTTCCTCTCGAGATCTACGCATTTTACCGCTACTCCGAGAATTCCACTTCTCTCTTCCATCCTCTAGTTCGCCAGTTTCTATTGCCTGACCCCGGTTAGGCCGGGGGATTTAACAACAGACTTAACAAACCGTCTACGCATCCTTTACGCCCAGTTATTCCGAATAACGCTTGCACCCCTCGTATTACCGCGGCTGCTGGCACGAAGTTAGCCGGTGCTTTCTTTAACGGTAACGTCATCCCCCACTCATATTACTAGTGGGTATTTCTTCCCGCTTAACAGGAGTTTACAATCCGAAGACCTTCATCCTCCACGCGGCGTCGCTGCATCAGGCTTTCGCCCATTGTGCAATATTCCTCACTGCTGCCTCCCGTAGGAGTCTGGACCGTGTCTCAGTTCCAGTGTGACCGTACACCCTCTCAGGCCGGTTAGCCATCTTCGCCTTGGTAGGCTTTTACCCCACCAACTAGCTAATAGCATATGAGCTCATCCTTCAGCGACAGCAATAAAGCCATCTTTCTCCCCGCAGGGACTTATGCAGTATTAACTTCAATTTCTCGAAGGTATTCTTCACTAAAGGGCAGATTCTCATATATTACTCACCCGTCCGCCGCTCTACTAATTCCCGAAGGAACTTTCGCGCTCGACTTGCATGTGTTAAGCACGCCGCCAGCGTTCATTCTGAGCCAGAATCAAACTCTCCATCGCAAAAATTATTGACGTGGTTTTTAATGTATATTGCCACTCATATTGTGGACAATTTTTTGTGGACTTTCTGTGTATTTCAAAGACCAGATAATTTTCTGTATTTTAAGCTTGTTTTGCTACTTTCTTTTTGTTTCATCTAAGAAAGTAAAACCAATTATACAGTTACCTTGGTTACTGTCAAACTTTTTTTTAAAAAAATTAATCTTTTTTTTGCTTTATAAAAAATTGATATGTTAAATTTCATAAAATGAGCTTATTTTATGGTCTGCGCAGTAAAAAATATTTTTATATTTTTATTCATTTTTTTAATTGAATTTCAAGAAAAATGTTTAATGTATGCACAGTTTTTTCAAAATCATCATTAATAATATGAAAATCATACAACACATTTCTTTTTTCTTGTTCAATTTCTATTGCAGCTTTTTTTAATCGCTCTTCAATAACTGTCTTATTATCTTTTGCTCTTTTTTCTAATCTTTCTTTTAAAATTTCTAAAGAAGGTGGTTCTATCCATATTAATATGGAAAAAGCATACAGTTCTTTTATTTTTTGCGCCCCAACTCTATCAAGAATAGCTATATATGATATCCCTTTTTTAAGATCATCTATTATAGAAACAGGAGAACCATAATAAGCATTATACCATGTTGACCATTCAAGAAAAAAATTGGCCTCAATCTTTTTTATAAAATCACTTTCACTTATAAAGTGATAATCAATACCATCTTGTTCGCCATCTCTTTTAGCTCTTGTTGTATAAGTAACAACCATTTTTAAAGATTTTTTTTGGTTCCATCTTTTCAACAATTCATTAATAAGAGTTGTTTTGCCTGTACCAGATGGAGCAGAAACAATAAAAAGTTTTCCTCTATTCATATAATATCCTTATAATATAGGACCGTACTGATATACTAAATTGTACTACTACCTAAAAGAAATATAACTATCCTTTATATATATAAGGAAACAAAATGCTTATTGATGATCTTCAAGAACAATTAAAAAAATTAGAACCTGATTTAGCTACTATTAATACTTTTTGGGCTAATGCACACTTTGACACAAAAATAACTGATCTTACAGAAAAGAGTAATGACCCTATAGTATGGCAAGACCCTAAACAGGCATATATTTTAAAAGAACTACAAGCTCTTAAAAATCAAAAAGAAGATTATCAAGAAATTTCCTACAACTTTTCTGAATTAAAAGAGATGTTAGATCTTTTTGCAACTGATGAAACAGAACTTCAAAAACTTGCAGCTGACATTAAAGAATACGAAAAAAAAGTTCGTGCTTTTAAAATTCAACTACTTCTTCATGAAGAAAATGATTCTTCTAACTGTTTTTTAAGTATTAATGCTGGTGCGGGAGGCACAGAATCTCAAGATTGGTCTGATATTCTTTGTAGAATGTATGTTCGTTTTTGTGAACGCGAACGCCTTTCTATCTCTATTGTTGATCACCAAGTAGGAGAAGAAGCTGGTATAAAAAGCGCAACATTATTTATTAAAGGTAAAAATGCATACGGACTACTTAAAAGTGAACATGGAATTCATCGCCTTGTAAGAATTTCTCCTTTTGATGCTAATAAACGTCGTCATACTTCTTTTGCTGGAGTATTTGTTACTCCTGAAGTTGAAGAGGTTGAAATTACTATAGACCCAAGTGAACTACGTATTGATACTTTTCGTGCAGGAGGTGCTGGCGGACAACATGTTAATAAAACAGAATCTGCCATTCGTGTTACCCATATTCCTACAGGAATAGTCACCCAGTGCCAAGATGGTCGTTCTCAAGGACAAAATAAAGAAACAGCTCTTAAAATGCTTAAAGCAAAACTTGTTCAAAAACAACGTGAAGAAGCAGAAGCTAAAATGGCTAACGTAGAAAAAAAGAAAATTGAATGGGGATCTCAGATTCGTTCTTATGTTTTACATCCTTATAAAATGGTTAAAGATCATCGCACTGATTATGAATCACCACAACCAGATCTAGTATTAGATGGTGACTTAATACCTTTTATAGAAGCATATCTTGTACAAAAATAGTTATTTTTTCAATGCATAGCGTTCTAAAAACTGATTGTTAAAATTCATAAGCTTTTCTATAAGGCATTCTTGATAATTAGTTTTTGTATAATATAAAGGTAATTTTTTATAAAGTTCCTCTATAAACTTACTCAACTTCTTAGGAACAATCTTCCATTCATTATATATTTTTTCTACAGTTGAATAGACATTTTTTGTAAAAGGATCTTGATTTATTGATTTTTTAAATTTTTTGTTTTCAAAGCCTTCAATGAAAAATTGATCACTAGCAACCACACTTATTAAACATTCACAACAGCGCATACCATTAGGGCGTACTTGTTTCTTCTTAGCTTCATAATAAGAACATGATAAATAAGATGTTTTTAAAAGCAAATGACATAATGAAAAAATTAAAGATTTTTCAGACAAAGAATTATAAACACGTACATTTTCATATTTTTCTATATAAGATAGTAATTTTTTACCACATCCTTCTATCTGAAGACATAATCCGTGCAGAGCATCTTGATTATATGGTTGTGCAGGATCTAACATATCGATAAGACTCATAATATATGTAAACAATTGTTGTGCATTGTCTAAAACGCCTTCCACCTCACATTGACTTTCAGTTAATTTTTGTTGTTGTGCACGTTCTGCTGCTTGCACTTCGTCTTGAGCTTGTATAGTCATTACACGAAGCATTTCCTGCACATCTTGATCATCAAAATCTGATACTTTTTTTTGTTTTCGATCTTTTTTGCTAGAAAGATCAGGTACAACAAATTCAGATTTCATTAATGGTTCTTGCTCTTCTTTTTTTTCTTGTTGTTCTTTTTTTTCTTGTTCAAGCAGCAACAATCTTTCTCGTTTTGCTTTATCCAAAGCTTGAGCTGAAAGCTGTTGGTGTTTTTTTTGTGCAGCTACAGATAGTTTAGGAGCAAGCATAATACGTTGTGAGTTCATAGAAGGTTTAAGTGGAACTTGAGCTATCTTAATAACTTCAAGGCTTTTAGGTTGAGTTTCTATATTTTCTAATTGAGGCTCTGATGATTTAACCTCTAAGCTTGATTGATCAGTTAATGATGTACTGTTTAACTCTAAAGTTTTAAGATTTAATCCTTCATTTTGAAATACAAAATCATCTTTTTCTTCAACAACTGGTAATTGCTGTTCTAACTCTTGAGAAGCACAGCTACTTTCTTGATGATTGGACTGTACATTTATACAAGGATCAGCAATAGGTATAAAAACAGGTATATGTACCGGCACTGGTACATGAACCATAGAAAGATTTAATAGACAATCAGATTGAACCTCCTGATAACACGATTGTGCAGCGATAGAAGAATTAACTGGTCTCAAACTTGCTGTGTTATACATTTTTTTTAAACATGCTTCATACCCTGAAAGCATATATTTATTACCATTTTCTAAATCAATCCCTACTTTTTCTATAGAAAATTGAGGGCTTTCTTTATCTAATAACTCAGTTACCGCTAATGTAACATCATTCAAACAAAAATTGTGCTCGTCATACTTATTTATTTCAAAATAGTAAGTTTTTTGCGGATCAAAAGGAGTATCAATACCAATACATCTTAAATAAGAAAGCGGCGAAATAACTAATGATTTTTGATCGTCAGCAAGAGCCAAAGCCACAATAGCCTTACCAGATTTTTTTAAAGCATTTTCATATAAGTCTGCAGCGGACTCTCCATCATTATCACCAATTGTTCCAATTTTTCTATAAAAATCAAATTTGATGACATTTCCACATGGAGTAATCACTTCTAAAGAAGTTGCTGATAAAGCCTTAAACAAAAAGGCTAAATATATTAAAATATTTTTTTTACTTAATTGTTTCATTTTTTTTCTTTTAATTATGTTTTATGAATAATTATAAACCTATCAAAATAAAAAAACCTTTATAAGTCTAATCTATATTTGTTAATAACAACAAGCTTGAATTTGACAATACATACATCATTTAAAACTCCAATATAAGATTCATTTGTTAAATCAAACTCAACAACAACAATGCTGTACTTACAACATAAATCCCACAAGCAAATGTTTCATAAAAGAAATAACGCGTTTTAAGGACCAAAGATAATAGTGATCCTACACTTAACGGTATTGATAATGAAAATGGCATCAATAAACCACTCAATACAAAAAAGGGATGTATTTTATAATATTTTAAGATAATTCCTATAACTACCCCTAACGAAAACACTTTTATATCCCATTGAGTTGCATTAATAAGTAACGCTCGTGCTTGACCACGCTGTGCAAAAAGAAATCCTGTTCCTAAACCTTTATATAAAGATAAATACCAAAACAAAAAAGCTATAACACACGCACCAACTATAAGTCCTATTACTTGATAGGAAAAAATACTTTTATAGTAATCTTTTTGAGACAGTTGCACAGCTTTATAACTAAATAAACCATCTGCTGCAATACCGCCAACAAGCTCAACCGCAAAAGCTATTATAGTGATATGAAGATCATGTAATGAAAAGAATATCAAAGCAGGAATCATCACAAAAGTGGCAAATCTACCAAGCAGAGCCAATCCTATTTTTCCTGCGATCAAAACAATTCCATAAGTAGAAGCACAAACTGCACATACAAGATATAGTATAACATACCAAGGCAACTTTATATAAAAGAGAAAACTACAAAACAAACTCAAAGCTATAACCCATAATTTTTTATTGTCATAAAAAATTATGGAAACCATAGAAAAAGTAAAAGTACGCATAGCAAATAAAAAATCTATACAAAAAGAAAAAAATCCTGATAACGCAGTTATAGCAACTAAACCGCAGGCAAAAGCAAATAAAAAATCATGGCGCATCAGTGCATTAAAAAATAACCCATGTATTATAGAAATACCACATCCTTGTAATATTATGCCTACTATAAGCGGCATAGCTACCATTTCTCCCGCACTTAACCCCAATGCGCACAACAAAGGAAATGTTAAAAAAGAAATTGAAATAGAGGGGAAAGAGCAACTACCCCACTTTAAAAGTGGCAAAAAAGTACATTCATCAGTTTGTAAAATCTGTGTAGTTCGCAGTAGCCAAAATACTATATAATAACAAAATGACACTAATGCTCCGTATCCAAAATAGATTCTTTTAATAAACCAATCTCCTTTATCTATCATAGAATACAATAAGTGGCCAATAGGGAATGATAATTCGCTACAAGTTAAAAAATATTCTTTATAAGCCCAAGCCCATACTAAACCAAAAAAACCTATACATACTATGGCAAAAAATACAAAAGAAGTTCCGTAGTACGGATTACCTATAAAAAAAGAAAAAAAATTTCTATTCAAAAAAAACAAAGTAGGCAAAGAAAATCCAGTTGCTGTTGCAGCAATCCCTGCTGTAGATGCAGCAGCAATAGGAAGCAAAATTTTTTCTGGAACCTTTTTATAAAAACTACCCATTACCAATAATAATGTTGGCCCAATCCAAGGCCCAAGTGGTGTTGCTATAGATAAATAAATCATTATAGCTGCGGCAACTATTGATGCTACAATGGCATTAAAAATGCTTTGCATTGCTTTCCTTTTAAATCAAAATTAGATTTGTTTAGAATAATTAATATTTTATTAAAATGTAATTTAATAAAATAAAGGATAATGACTATGCATATTAAAATAAGATTTTTTGTGTTTATTTTTTTTTCTTACTTTTCAACAATAATATGCTCTTTAGAAGAAAATAATTATGACCTTCAAAAGGCTTTGCAAGGCAATGGCAAGCATCTTACTAATTTTATAAAAAAAGAAGAAGCTCTTTTCGAGCAGTATGATAGAAGCGATGAAAGTTTTAAAGAAGTACATAACATGCTTCAGCAATACTATACTTTATGGGCAATACGTTTTATACAAGATAGTAGTTGTTACGATCTCAATAATAATTTAAATTTACAAAAAACACGAAACGATGCTAAAGGTTTTCTTATTGATATTCAGGAAGAAGGTATTATTCCGTTAAAAGAAATTTTTGAAAAAAATGAAAGACATACTCAAGAGGATCATCTTGGAAGTATTAAATGGATCACATTATGGACTGAACAAGAAAAACCAAATCTTGACCCTCTTGAAATTAAAGAAATGCGCCTTACAGCTCTTGCACTACTTCGAGAACTACTACAGATAGGCAACAGTCAAGAATAATACTACCATTGCCCTTTATGTCTTAATTCACGACGCTGTTGACGTGTAAGTTTATCCTTTTTATGACGCATAAATGCAGGAATATCAAAATCTTTAAGATCTGCTGTTGCAGAATACTGCTGTTCATGATGACGTACAACTTCCTGAATGCAACGTGCTTCTTCTTGCTGAAAATCTACAGCCTTACTATCTTTTAAAGATTGTTCATATAACTCTTCTTGCACAGTCTCTTCTATAGATTCTTGTAAAGAAACAACAGTATTTTCACTATTACTTTCTTCTAATAAACATGAACGTTCTTCAATAATAGGCTCTTCAACTAATTGTGCACAATTTACTTGATTAAGAAGTTCATCAACAACATTAATCAATTGCTCAGGCGCAACAACTTGCTGAACCTCTTGAACTGGTGCTAATAATTGTTCTTCAATAATAGCAGATTGAATAACAGGTTGAATGTGTTCAACTTTATGCACTACTTCATGTTCTTGAGATACTGCCGGTTTTACAATAAGATCTTCTATAGCTTTTTCTTTAAATCCTGTTGCTATAACCGTTACAGAAAGTTCTTCGCCAAGATCATCATCAATAACCGATCCTAAAATAATATTTGCATCTACATCAGCTTTTTCATATACAACTGATGCCGCCTGACTAATTTCATGAAGTCCTAATGAAATACTTCCTGTAATATTAATAAGAACTCCACGAGCACCTGCAATATCAACATTTTCAAGAAGTGGTGATGAAATTGCTTCAAGCGCTGCTCTACGTGCACGATCTGCACCAACTGCTCTACCAGTTCCCATAATAGCAAGACCTTGACAACGCATAATTTCACGCACATCAGCAAAGTCAACATTAATATGCCCAGCACGTGTAATAATATCTGAAATTGATTTAACTGATTGATTTAAGATTTCATTAATCATGAAAAAACCATCAACCATGGAAACTTCATTATCAACTACGTCAAGTAATTTTTGATTAGGAACAATTAAAATAGTATCAGCAGATTCTCTAATTAACTTAATAGAATCATCTGCTATACGAGCACGGCGTTTTCCTTCAAACGCAAATGGTTTAGTAACTACTACAATAGTAAGAACACCACGCTCTTTAAGGGCCTTAACAACAACAGGAAGTGCTCCAGAACCAGTTCCTCCACCCATACCACCAGTTAAAAACACTATGTCAGCACCTTGCAAATGTTCTAATATTTTATCTATGTCTTCTTCTGCTGCTCGTTTTCCAATGTCAGGATTTGCTCCTGCACCAAGTCCTTTAGTAGATTTTTGACCTATTTGAATGGTTATATCAGCCTTTGAGCAAGCAAGAGCCTGCGCATCCGTATTTGCGGCAATAAAAACAACACCTTGATAATCTGATTCCTTCATACAATTAATAGTATTACCGCCAGCACCGCCAACACCAAGAACATAAATTTTTGCTACAGGAATATGTTTATTATGATCCTCTTGTGCAAATTCTATCATTACCGCTCCTTTACTCTAAAGGGATTAGAAAAAATCTGAAACCCACGCTTTCATGCGTTGCAGAAGTCGAGAAGCACCAGTTTCTTCCTGGGTGAAATGAATTGAAGAACGTTGAGTTGCAGCATATAAAAGCAATCCATACGCTGTTGAAAAAATAGGACTTTGTAACATTTGAAGTCCATTATGAATTCCCTGAGGTCTGCCAATACGTACTGGCACTGACAATATTTCCTCAGTAACTTCTTTCATCCCCTCAAGCAACGCCCCTCCCCCTGTTAAGACAAATCCAGCAACCAATAAATGCTCAAGATTTCTTGTCAAAATCTCTTCATGCACAATGCTTAAAAGCTCTTGAGCACGCGGCTCAAGAATATCTAATACATCAGTTTGCATGATCATACTGGTATGTCCACCTTGGACCATCTCAACTTCTATCTCCTTATCTTCCCCTAACAAATCAAGACTTACAAGTCCATATTCTCGTTTAATACGTTCAGCATCTTTCATAGTAGTGCGCAATCCCACCGCCAAGTCGCTGGTAAATAAAGCACCTGCTATAGGAACAACCATAGTGTGCCTGATAGTTCCACCTTGATATAAGGCTAAATCAGAAGTTCCACCACCAATATCAAGCATTCCAACGCCAAGCTCCCGCTCATCCTCATTAAGAACAGCTAATGCTGAAGCAAGTTGTTCAAGCACCACATCTTGAACTTTAACGCCCGCGGCCTGGCAACATGCTATAAGATTTTGTACTGAACTTATTGCTCCACTAATAATATGCACCTGTACTTCTAAACGAATTCCATGCATTCCCCGCGGATCTTGAATACGATCTTGTCCATCTATACTAAAATATTGAGGAAGAACATGTAGAACTTGTTGCCCTTCAGCAAGAGGAATTGCTCGAGCTGCTGCAATAACACGATCTATATCTTCTTGAGTTACTTGTCCTCTTGCAATAGGAGCTGCACCATAAGCATTTTTTGAATGTATATGTGCACCAGAAACACCAATAACTACTGAATGCATTGTAGTACCAGCCATAAGTTCAGCTTCTTCAATAGCTCGCTTAATAGAATTTACTGTACGTGCAATATCAACCACTACACCCTTACGAAGACCATCAGATGATGCTTTACCTATCCCTAAAATACGAAATTCTTTATCAGCAATAGGTTGTGCAATTAATGCAACAATTTTAGTAGTCCCAATATCAATAGCACACAAAAGCTTTTCAGCAAATACGTTTTTCATAGATCCCCCCTTTTTTAATTAAAGCTATCACTCTATTTTCAAACCGCATGTCCAGAAGCCATTCATTATTTTTATACTTTAAATTGTTTTGCTGTACTGTGATAAGTTTTTCCTGAACATTTTCTATTATTCTTAAAAAAGAATCATTAAAACTGGTGTCGTATGCTATTTTATAAGTGAAAAGATGGGACTGTTTTTTATTAATTAAAATTGTTGTTTCATTAAACCATTCAACTAAAAAATCTTTATCAAAAAAACCTAGATTGTTTTTTTTAAATAAAGGATATTTTTTACAAAATTCACTTTTATTCTGAATAAGATCTGCAACAGTTATTAAAGGAAGTAACGTTTGAATATCAGGCTTAAAAATATCTTTAGAGACTAAAATACCATTATCCAAAAGAAGATATTGATTATTAACTACAACTAAAGGCGTATGAACTACAATCTTTATTGTATATTTTTTTTTATGATAACCAGCCACCGTTAAGGAACTATTCCTTATAAAAGGAAAAGTAGAGGAAACCGCTTTTAAAAGATCATTTTTTGAAAAAGTAATACGCTTATAAGACTCTACTACTTTTTGTACAACTTTTTTATAGTCATCATTAATTAAAGTATCAACTGACACAATATACCCAACAGAAGGCCTTAAAAAAGGAAAAAAATGTTTTGTAATTACAAAAAAAAATGCAATTACAAAACATATAATAACTATTTTCCCTTTAATATTCATGATTCCCCTTACCACCCATAGTCCCTTTTTATTTTTAACTATTTCAGAAAGGAATAATCAAGAATTATCTGCGGATCACGTATTAGTTAGATGAACTTTTTCCATAAGCTATCATAAAAAGAACAATTCCTGCAGCAACAGAAGCATTATAAGAAATATCATGAGTACGTTGAGGCAATGTAATAATAGTTCCTGATTTTTTTGCTTCAGAAGAAACCCCATCACCTTCATTACCAATAACTACACATAAAGGTCTTTGAAAATTTAAAGAAGTAATAGATTGCTTACCGCCCAAAGCAGTAACATAAAGATTATATCCTGCTTGTTTTAACTCTTGCAAAGCAGCAGGAACGGAAGGCGCTTCATAAATATCCATACGCTCAGCAAGCCCAGCAGATGCTTTAAGAGCAGCGCCTGTTAATTCAGCACCTTGTTTTTTACATATAATAACGCCATCAACACCGGTACAATAAGAAGAACGTATAATAGCTCCAAGATTTCTTACATCTTGTATTCCGTCAAGCAATACTAAAAACTGCTGTTGTTTAGGATCAAAAAATTTCTTTCTTAAAGCAAAAGGTGCCGCAAATGCCATTACACCTTGATGATCAGTTGTTCCAGCTTTTTTGGCCAAAAGATCACGCGTAACTCTATGGACTATTACTGGATAAGTTGGTAATAATTTTTTTATAGTAGGCCAAATTTTAGGTTCAGGATTAACCACATAAATTTCATATACTTTACGTTTTTTTTGGTTTAAAAGTTCAACAACTGGATGAACTCCGTAAACAATTTCTTGCTGTACAACTTTTTTTTGCGCTATTTTTACATTTTTTATAGACATGGTAACCTTATACTAAGCTTATTGTACGCACTATCACCATAGTAAGCATATCATAAAACAATAATATCTATATTTCTTAATTATTTTTATAAACCAATGCCCATTTAAACAGATTTATTAAAAACATCATTTAAAATATTGTCAAGCAAAAACAACTCAGATTGAATTATTATCAAAAAATGATACAATGCAAAATATAAAAATTGTATATTTTATAAAGATTATAATGAAAAAATTACTTATAAGCTTATAAGTAAAAATCACAAAAAAAATTATTAAGACACATAAACAAATTGGATCCGTAATGTTATATTATTCACGCATATTTTTATTAAGCATTTTCATATCACTTTTAAAAAGTGCTACTTTTTATTGTAGTGAAGCTGCAGTTAACACAGCTAAGATTTCTTTTTTTCAAGGTGCATCTATAAAGGCAGATTTCTTTCCTTATAGCCAAAAAGAAAAAAATTTACTTGCAACAACAAGAATAAATTTACTTATTCCAGAAATGAACCCTTCAGATTTTTCAATTACTCAAAAAATTTTGCCCGAAGAACTTCCAGAAGAATTTAATCTCATAATAGAAATACAACATAAAGAAAAAGATTTTGGATTTCATCTATTTTGTTGTAATCCAGAGAAACATAAAAAGATTTCAGAAATTACAAGATCGCAAAAACATCTGGATACTAGACAAAGCATTGCTGCTATCTACTGCAAAGGCCATTGTAAAGATGCAAATGATAAATGTATAGAACGACTTATGCAGGGCACCATACTAAACAAACCATTTATATCTAATAATTGTAAATTACCCTCTAATATAACTGATACTATCACATACATTAGACCACTTATAACATTAAACCCAAAAACACCGAATGATCCGGCTTGTCTTTCAGTCTTTTTAAACTCTGCTAGGTCTTTAAAAGATCTTGAAAATGCCGAGAAAAATGGCAGTGATGAAACGTTTTAAATGGATACTTTAGTATTAGACTAATCTTTACAAGAAATAAAAAATTTTCTACCCTAAATTTAAATGTCTAACCCTTTATATCTATAAGGAGTAACTGTATGAATAAACATTTTATCTCATTGTTTTTGCTACTTGCTTCTGGTGGGCAAAACATTGAAGCAAAAGCTGATTCGACAAAAAATATACTTGAAGAAATGCATGATATAATCGAATCTATGAACAAAAAAATGCAAGACCTTTTTCAAAAAAATAGCATTCTTGCCATAGAAGATCAGGAAAATATGGTAAAGCTTTCTGTAAACCTTCCTGAAAAATTTCCTACTGATCAAGTAACTATTAACGTGAAAGACAACCGCTCTTTTAAAGTTTCAATCGCTGAAAAAGGAAATTTTCTTGTTATTGGTGGTTTTCAACAAGGTAATGCTTTGGTTGTTGATAGCAGTTTACAAAATAGCAGTGAACAGACAAATGACAATAAAACTGAAAAAATGACTCCATCAGCTCAAAACGTAAGCCGCAATAGCATACAACAATCAATTATGGGACGCCTTGATTTTAAAGAAATTCGTGTGGAACATGATGAAGATACCAATGAATTGATTGTATCTATTCCTAAATTTGCTGATCCTAATACCAAATCATTCACAATCTCTGTTCCAAAAAAACAAAAATCTGTGGAAAGTAATCTTACTAAGTAATTTTTACCACTATTAAAGTTATATGGGGGCTTTATGCCCCCTTTTATTTGGTTTTTTTTTCTCTTATACTAATAACGCTAGTAAAAACTTAATAACCAAACATACGTATCAATAAAAAGGAATATTCTGTGTATCTTCTTGAAGGCAATCTTGGCGCTGGTAAATCCACGTTTCTTTCTTTATTGCAAAAACATCTGCCCTACCTTCAAACGGTCACCGAACCAGTTACCACATGGCATAGCTCAAAATCAGAAGAGTCACTTCTTGATCATTTTTATAAAGATACTCCTCGTTGGGCATATACCATGGAGCTTTTTACTTTAATGACACGCGTTAAAGAACAATTAAAAGAACAAGAGTCTTTTAAAATACACTCTTTACCTAAAATTATGGAACGTTCACTGTTTTCTGGATATTACTGTTTTGCCCGCAATGGTTATGAACAAGGTTTTTTAACCTATGAAGAATGGACTGCGTACAATGAATGGTTTACCTTTTTAGTGCACAACAAATGCGCTATGCCCCAAGGCTTTATATACCTGCAAGCATCCCCAAATGTTTGCTACCAACGTATGCAAAAACGTAGCCGTTCGGGCGAAGAAATTGTACCTCTTGAATATCTTAAACAAATTCATATGCAACATGAACAATTTTTGATTAATAAAGAAAATCTAGTAAAAGCATTAAAAAATATTCCTGTTCTTGTGCTTAATGTTTCAGAAGATTTTGCAGATAACCCCGCGGCACTCAAACTTCTTTTAGATAAAGTAGAAAATTTTATTAAATTGAACTAAGTTAACGCGAACTCGATCTAAGATTTTCATTAAAAAAGACGCGATCTCGTCATCCAGAGCGAAAGCATTTATGCTTGATACGTGGGATTCAGGAATAATTAATAGGAGTCATATTTTTTTATAATCATCTTAGAGAGATGATAGGCGAAAAAATTTTTACTTTTTAAATTATTTTGATTTTTAATTATTTAACCTGGATTGCATGTATTTACTTCGTTTCGCCTCTGAATAACGGGATTTTTTATTTTATTTATATTTTCTTAGATCTAGTTCGCGTTAAGTTAAATATCTCTGACTCAAATCTAATCTAGGTTATTCAATTACATAGACACGATGTTTTCCAACTTTAACAGTCATTCCTGTCTTCCAGAGTATCTCTGCTTTAAAATCTGATACTATCACATCATCGATTAAAACTGCTTTTGATTCTATTAATCTTTTAACTTCAGATGATGAAGTAGTTGCACCTAATAATTTTAATAAATCAGCAATCCATAATGGATTTTTAGTATCAACTGGCAAAGCAACTACCTGCCCTTTAGAAAGATCTTTATTCTGAAAGACTGCTTCAAACTGCTGTTGTGCCTGCTCAGCTTCAAGCTTTGACCAAAATTGAGCAATAATATCATGCGCCATTTTCTTTTTTACTTCCATTGGATGCAAAGTTCCAGAAGTAATATCATGCTGCATTTTTTTAATAGTATCTTGTGATGTAAGAAGCAACACCTCATGATAGCGCCACATTAACGTATCAGAAATAGACATAAGTTTGCCAAATGCTTCATGCGCTAGTTCTGCAATACTTACATAATTACCCAAAGATTTTGACATCTTTTCAACACCATCAAGACCTTCAAGAAGCGGTGTAGTAATTACTACTTGTGGTTCCTGACCATACTGTTCTTGTAAAAAACGCCCCATTAAAAGATTAAATGTTTGATCGGTGCCTCCAAGTTCTACATCTGCTTTAAGCGCTACAGAATCGTACCCTTGCATAAGAGGATATAATAACTCATGAAGTCCTATTGGCTGATGATTTTTAAGACGTTGCGCAAAATCTTCACGTTCAATAAGACGAGCAACAGTAACTTTACCAGCAAGGCTAACTACATCACTAAAATTGAATTTTTGCAGCCATTCTGAATTATAACGGACTTCTGTTTTTTTTTTATCAAGAATCTTTCCTACCTGCTCAAAATAGGTCTGAACATTTTTTTTAATGGTCTCTTCTGAAAGAGGCGGTCTTGTTTTTGATTTTCCCGTAGGGTCACCAATACGAGCAGTACAATCACCAATTAAAAAAATAACCTTATGCCCAAGATCCTGAAATTGACGCATTTTACGCAAAACTACAGCATGACCAAGATGCAAATCAGGGGCCGTAGGATCAGCTCCAAGTTTTATGGTAAGTTGTTTGCCACTTTTTAATTTTTTAAGAAGCGCATCTTCTGGAATAACAGATGAAGTTCCTTGAAAAATAATTTTAAAATCTTCCATATTATACAACCCCCACAAGCATACCTAATAAATAAGCTATACTAATAACAAATGCAGTCACGTAACTCCATACCCAAAAAACCATTAAATAGAGCAATAATAGCGGACCAAAAATAAGAATCATTTCTGCATATTCACTACTATGCATAAGATCTTCAAAATAATAAAACATAACAAAATTAAAAAGATTACTAATCACACTAAATGCAGCAACTAAACAATTAAACAAAGCGAAAGTTGCCATCACCCATACCATAATAACTTGCAATGACGTAAGCTGTGGTTGCAATGCTGTTAAAGACCGCAATGAAATTGCTTGTTCAATAAAAAGCAATGCATCAGTTTTAAAGGTTGCAATTAAAATAAAAAAGGCAACAATACCAAGGATAATATTCATTAAAGAGTCAGAAAGATATGCTACTGCTAATTTAAGACCTCGCCATTTTCCATGAATATGATGAGGATTAATAGGAATATATTTACCAAGTGCTATTGGCGTAAAATGCATAAATGATGTTTGAATCCAAATAATAAATATAACCCACCACATGCTAATGTGCGTCATTGGATTAAGTGATAAAAAACCAAGCTGAGAGGGAGTGCTATCACCCATTTTTTCTGAAACCCATGCTCTAAAATAACCGGTTAAAGGAGCTGTTACAAAATAAACTAATAAAACAACTATAATGCGCATCAAAAATTCAGCACTTTTAAAACTTATCATAACAATGCGTCCTTTACTTAAAAGTAACTTTAAAGATATTTTAATTGTAGCAAATCTACAAAATATTAAAACTACTGGTCAATCAGGGCTTTTACCTTTTAATCTCAATAAAAATCTTACTCTAAAGGTCTATAAGAAGAATTGCTTGGTAAATAGACAAAAATTTGTCCCGATTTAATATCAAAAAACCAAGCATGAACTACAAGCTCTCCAGCTGTTACTTTTTGATGTATCCACGGAAATGCAAGACAATTTTTATATGATTGTTCAAGAGCTTGCTGTGCATAAACATCTGCATCTTTTAAACAAAAATCGTCCACTTTTAAAATAGAAACCCAATTACTAATAAAATCATTTTCGGGAAAATTATGAGCATTTATAAGAGCTTGTATACCACCACACTGGCTATGTCCTAATAAAATTAAATGCTTAACTTTTAAAAAACAAACACCAAACTCAAGTGCTGCACTAGTTCCATGATGCAAACTATCTTTTTCATAAGGGGGAACAATATTCGCAACGTTGCGGACCACAAAAAGTTCTCCAGGGTTACATTGCAAAATTAAAGCTGGATCAACTCTAGAATCACAACATGCAACTATCATTACTTCTGGTTTTTGTCCCTGATGCGATAATGTCTGCATTAAAGATTCTTTACCTTGCGCATGTAGCGCACGAAATTGCTGATACCCTTTAAGCATTTTTTCAAAACTTTTTTTCACCCACTAAACCTTTTTTTATAAAATAGTTAAAACCAGATTAAAGGCTAACACACTTTTTTGCAAAGTGCTTTACCCAAATAAATTCTAATTTTTATTAAGCTCAATACACCATAAAAACACAGAAAAAAAGAGCATTTTTGACCAATCATTTAATTAAAGGTATTTTAAAAACATTATTTGGGCATATTAAAAGTGGTTAAAAGCATGGAAAAAAAATACGAACAGTCGCTATATGATGCAGAAATGCAAAAAAAATGGGCAGAAGAAAACATCTATACATGTAATTCTGACTCATCAAAAGAACTTTTTTCTATCGATACTCCACCACCAACAGTTTCTGGATCACTCCATATAGGACATGTATTTTCTTACACACAGACTGATATTATTGCACGGTTTAAACGCTTAAGTGGTTATAATGTTTTTTATCCTTTTGGTTTTGATAATAATGGACTTCCTACTGAACGTTTTGTAGAAAAAAAGCATAAAGTAAGCGGTTACCATATGAAACGCTCTGACTTTATTGAACTATGCGCTAAAGAATCTAGTTTTGTTGAAAAAGAATTTGAAAAATTATGGCAACGCTTAGGTATTTCTGCTGACTGGAAAAATACTTACTCTACTATTTCTTCTAAAGTTCGTGCCCTTTCACAACGTTCATTTTTAGATCTTTTAAAAAAAGGATACGTCTATCGCAAAGAAGAACCTGCTTTATATTGCACTACTTGCTTTACTTCAGTTGCCCAAGCTGAACTTGATGATGTAGAAACACCTTCTTATTTTAATGATATTGAATTTAAAACAACTGATGGCAAACCACTTTTAATTGCAACTACCCGCCCAGAACTTTTACCTTCATGCGTTGCACTTTTTTTTAATCCTGATGATGCTCGCTATAAAGATTTACTTAGTACTAAAGCAGTAGTGCCACTTTTTAATTATGAAGTACCTATTCTAGCAGATGAATTAGTTGATCCCAAAAAAGGCACTGGTCTTGTTATGTGTTGTACTTTTGGCGATAAAAACGATATTGCTTGGTATAAAAAACATAATCTTTCTTACCGTCAATCAGTAGGTTTTGATGGTAAATGGGCTGCTCAAACAGGTGAACTTCGTGGGCTTAAAGTTACTGAAGCACGTGCAAAAATTATTGAAATGCTTAAAGCTGAAAATGTTTTGATTCATCAAAAACCAATTACACATCCTGTTAATGTTCATGAACGTTGCCAAAAACCAATTGAATACGTAGTCCTTAAACAATGGTTTTTACATATTCTTAAATATAAAAATGACTTCTTACAGATAGCAGACAAAATTGATTGGCACCCACATTTTATGAAATCGCGTTACAAAGATTGGGTTGAACATTTACAATGGGATTGGTGTTTAAGTCGTCAACGTTTTTACGGAATTCCTTTTCCTATTTGGCATTGTAACGACTGTAAAGAAATTTTAATACCAACAGATGATACGCTTCCACTTGACCCTCAAGAAACAATGTTTCCTGCAAAAACATGTCCTCAATGCCAAAGCGCAAACATAAGTGCTGATACCGATGTAATGGATACATGGAATACTTCTTCTATTACACCTTATATTTGCGCAGAAATTTTCACTCAAAAACCTATAGAAGATTTCTCATACAATTTAAACACCTTTTTACCAATGTCTATGCGTCCTCAAGCACATGATATTATTCGCACATGGGCATTTTATACTATTATTAAAACATGGATGCATCACCGGACTATGCCATGGAAAGAAATTGTTATTTCTGGACATGTATTAAGTAATGAAAAAAATAAAATTTCAAAATCAAAAGGAAATAATCCAACAGATCCAGAAGTTTTATTACAAAACTATCCTGCTGATGCAATACGATATTGGACCGCTTCAGGTACTTTAGGACACGATATCGCTTTTTCTGAAGGGCAATTACAAATTGGTTTAAAGTTACAAACAAAGTTATGGAATGCTTTTAGATTTATCTATGAACATATTAATAATCTAGAAACTATTACTCAACCACAACATCTTGGGACCATTAATGAATGGCTTTGCCATCAAGTTCATCAAGCATTTATGCACTATCAACAAGAACTTAAAAAACATGAATTTGCGGGAGCACTTGCTGCCGCTGAACGTTTTTTTTGGCAAGATTTCTGTGATAATTATATTGAAATTATAAAAGATCAACTTTTTAAACCAGAAAACTACCAACCTCAGGAAGTAGAAGCTACTCGCTGGACATTGCATCATGTTGGTTTGCGTATTCTACAAATGTTTGCTCCTTATTTACCTCATGTAACAGAAAAACTTTATACTACTTTGTACCAAAAACATCTTGCAATTTTATCGTTACATATAACACATTTTAATGATATACAAACAGTACATAATTACCCATCATCAGTTGAAACTGCCAAACTTTTAATGACTATTATTGGAAAAGTACGTAGATTAAAAACAGAAAAACAACTTTCTTTAAAAACTCCTTTAAGTTCACTTGCGCTTTATGGCATTAATCAAGAGCTATTAAAAATGATTATATCACATGAGCAATTAATTAAAGGGGTAACTCAAGCACAAGTTGTTGTATATGATTCTGGATCTGTTCCAACAGAAAGATTAGAACAACATCATGAAGCATGGTCAGGAATCATTGATATGAAAATAAGTGAATAATACTGTGATTACTATAAAAAACACACAACGTACATTTAATCTTGATCTTGAAGAAGTTAAAAAAACCGCTCATCAGATTTTAAATGAACTTGATTATAAAGATTTTGATCTGGGTATTTGGTTTACTAATAATAAAACCATTCGATCTTATAACAAAAATTATCGTAATAAAGATAAACCTACTGATATTTTATCCTTTCCTTATCATGTTTTACAGCCAGGTGAACGTATTAAGGTACTACAAGAAGAAGATAAAAATGTGGGTGATATTATTATTTCTGTAGAATTTGTTAATAATGTTTTACCACTTTATCATGTCACCCTTAATGAAAGAATAAAAGTCTTATTAGTGCATGGCATTTGTCATCTTCTTGGTTATTCCCATTATGATGAAGAAAATGATCAAAAAATGATTGCGCTTGAAGAAAAAATTGCAAAAAAACTCAATATTCTAATGCCTTAACTATTATTCATCTATTTTTCTTCTTTTTGAATCAAATTCATTCGTCTTAGAATCAACTTTATTACTAATTTTACATTTACCCTTATGTTGATGTTTTTTTAATGCTTTTTGATCATTAAAAGGGTTCTGGCAGGTTTGACACATAATATGCTGTTCTTCTTCACAATGTTTATCAAAATTATCTGCATTTTCACAATTTTTTTTGCAAACTGTACACCATATTTTTGGATGTTTATTAAGAAGATGCACATGAAAACCAGGTAATGTATGAAGCATCACTGGACAAACTGGGCATTGAAACCCATCTGCTACTTCCTTCTGAGTAACATCTTTGCTAATATCTGTGGGTGATATAACCCGTTGAAGGGAAAAAAAATCTAAATTTTTAGTACATTGCTTAGAATTCTGTCCTTCTAAAAGATTCTGTCCTTCTAAAAGATTCTGTCCTTCTAAAAGATTCTGTCCTTCTAAAAGATTCTGCCCTTCTAAAAGATTCTGCCCTTCTAAGAAATTTTCCTCAAAAACTATATTATTCTTTTTACATTTACCCTTATGTTGATGTTGTTTTAATGCTCTTTGATCATTAAAAGGGTTCTGACAGGTTTGACACATAATATGCTGTTCTTCTTCACAATGTTTATAAAAATTATCTTTATTTTCAAAACTGATTAAGCACACCGTACAGCATATTTCTGAATGAAATTTACGAATATGTGTATTCAAGCTATTGAGTGTACAAAAATTCTTAATACAACATGGACATTGAAAATTATCTGTTGCTTTTAACAGCACATCTTTTTGCACTTCTTGGCCACCTAAATAATTTGCTGATGATTGATCATCCGTTAAAATAGAATTCCAATCTATATCACCTAAATCTGGTAATGCTAATGTAGAACCATCCATAGCAAAAAGAACAGAATCACAAAACAAACATATTAATAATTTTAAAGCTAATAAATTAATTTTATACATAAAACCTCCAATAAAATATTTCTAATAGAATAACAAATTAAAAGAAGTTGTCAATAGAACTTTAAAGCTTAAAATAGTTTAAAGAATGTTAAGCTTATACCAATAGATTTTCCTACTTCTTTGCTAATTAATGATCCAGAAATAAGCCCTTTAACATTCCATTTTTTTTCATTTTTTTTATCATACAAGGTTGAAAGTTCAAAAAATAAATTTTGCTGAAACGCTCCACTTTTTTGAGCTACTTTAAGATCAACGGCTGTAATGTTTTTACAATTTTCTTTTTGCCACCATTCTTGACTTTGCATCCACACATCAATTCCAAAAGAACCTTTCCATTTTTTACCAGTTATACTTATTGTTGTTATTAGTTGAGATGCAATTCCAGGAAAAACTATTACAGGATATCTTTCAGGAAACATTTTATCTAAAAATGCATTATTCAAAATTGATACATCAACTGCCGCTTGCTGCTCATTAATAGGAGCAGCGCCAAGAACAACATTAAGTTCATCAGTATCAACTGTTTTTCTGATAAAACGCTTTTCAATCATAGGCAATAAAAGATCAGATTTAATATACAAAGAAGAACTTATATTCCCCCACTGTTTTTCTAGATATCCCGCACCCACAATGCCCCAATGTCTTCCATTGCCTAATTTTTGTTCAAGTAATAACGTAGACAATCTATCTGTAATCTGAATTGCAAGATCAATTGCGTTAATTTTAAGCTGATCAAAATATCCATCTACATATAATTCAATTAAATCAGCATGAAGATCAAATGTAGGTCTTTCTTTTTTAGTATTAAAATGATTACCTAATAATCCTTGCTTTAAAGGAAACGCTGTAGGAATAATTACACCACATCCTAAAAAACCTTGTATTGTTGGTTTTTGATACCATCGCTTAAAAAATATTTGTCCATCGCTACATCCACATTTATCACTTATTAAATGCCTTTGAATAAATTTAATCAAATCACCAAGGCCTTGTGAACCAGTCCCTTGGGTTGCCGGTGCTTGAGTTGCAGCTGATTGATTATTGCTAAAAAAATCTTGTATGCTTTTTCTCTCTTCACTTGAAAGATAGTAATTGTATTCTTGATACAAAAATGGAAGAGATATTTTGTATGTCCACCTATCATTCAAGCATCCAATGTATTCAAACATACATCCTACTCGACGCTCTTGAACATGTAATGGCGCAAAAAGATTTAACATTTCTGGTAATTCTGTATTTGAAAATTTTAAATCATCTAACGTTTTAATTAATCCTGACTGTTTAATATCAACATATGAAGCAATATCATCACTCTGCCCATTATAATATAAACGAGTTGTTTGAAGATAAAATGGCGTTACAATAAAATTTGATTTTTTTGTATTTAAAACACATTCACAATCAAGTTGAAAAAGTTCACTGCTATACAAAGGACGCTTAGTAAAAGGTTTTGTAGAAAAATAAAAAGGTGTTTTTAAAAGACGTCCTCCAAATACAGGGTCATTCACTATATCAAAAAAAGTATCTCTGACTAAACTACGTAAAATTTTTTGAAACTCTTCATCTGGCATTTCATCTGCTTTAACAGACTGCGCTAAGCACAAAAAATAGAGCAAAAAAAACCCTGTTGATAGTAATGTTTTTTTAAAAAAACATTTTTTTTTATTGCAATAACTGTAAAAAATCATTTTTTACTATAGCCCACCTATACTGCTTAACCCACTCTTTCATTGCTTCTTTTTGATGAGCATAATGTACATAATTAGTAACCATATGAGATAAAGCATCTTTTACCGCTTGATCAGTGCAATCAAACTGATAGCCATTAAATCCTGCCACCAAATTTTGATAATCTGCAGCCACTTTATAACAATCAATTCCTATAACTAATCCACTTTTGATAATAGTTGCATGGGCTGTATTATTGGTAATAATACAAGGAATACCAAGAGCCATTGCTTCACGAGGAGTATTAGAAAAACCTTCTCCTTTTGAAATCAATACATAACAATCAACTGATTGCATAAAATCAACATACTCTTTTTCTGTCAATGGATAGGCAGATACAATAACAGTAGTTGCACCTAATAAAGAAACATACTCCTCTAATGCTCCATCCTGAAAATAATCTGCTGCATGAATCTTTAAGCAATACTTTTGATTATTACCAAACTGCTCATAAAAACAACGAATCAACTTTTTTAAATTTTTTCGTTCATAGCGAGTAGCCACACAACCAAAAGTAAAAGTACCATTAGAGGTAATTTTTTCTGCTTCTAAAAAAATATCAAGGTATAAACCTGTCGGTATACATCTTATAGGAATAGTTATCCCTGACTCCTTATACACCTCAATTAAAAATTCATCAGGAACTATAACTTCATCAAAATATTTATTTAATCGTTCTACTGCTTTTTTTGATAAATGTGTTGATTCAAACATAGAGTAAGCATATTTTTTAACATGTACAGGCACTAAAGTATATGAATCATCTTCTTCAAGTACCTGAATGCTTTCTATATAGATAAAAAAATCAACGGCTTGAGAACAATCATTAACCTCTTTAAAATTATCTACAATGTTATAAGAATCATAATCTAATGATGATATACTTGTAGAATAATAAGAAATATCATAATCATGATGCAAAACATCAATAAGACCGTACGTAATTTTTCCAAGTCCAATATTAAAATCTAATAAACCGGCTATTGTTAACTTTGGCTTTGCATTAGATAATGAAAAAATTGTTAAAAATAAGATTATTAAACGCTTCATAAATTAACTCCACGGAACTTCCATTTTTGATAAAATGTTTTATCTGTAGTCATAATAGTTCCTGTAACACCGTCAATCCTATCTTCTGAAGAAAGAATAACTTTTTGAGGATTAAAAAGAGTAAAATAATCTTTTTTAAATTGAGGCCAATCATACTGCCTAACCCAATTGCGCGCCCCCACCGCTTGAGCTTTATAAAAAGCATAATTATTAACCATGTTTAAAAAAGCAATCTTTAAATCTTCAATAGTACAATCAAAATGAAATCCTGTACGCATTGTTTTTTTAATACCATCATAGACTGCAGGTATTATATTTTTACAAGGAACACCTATACCAAAACCAGAACTTACAATGGTTGATTGAGCAGTATTATCTGAAACTATAGTAGGTACACCAAGAGCCATCGCTTCTCTTGGTGTATTAGAAAATCCTTCTCCTAAAGAAACAAGTACATAACAATCAGCTGTTGCCATATAATCAATATATTGTTCCTCATTAAACATTACTGTTGAAACTTCAATATTACTAACACCTTTTTGTTGGATATATTCTTCGATTGATAAATTATTTTCTGCTACACATTCTATTAAATCTTCAAGATCTTCTTCTGTCATATTTTCAACATGATCAATATAACTCTTTTCAACTGCTGCACCAATAGCATGAGGTTTTACATGAATTTTAAGAATATAAGCAGAATCGTTGCCAAATGTTTCACAAAATGAATCAATTAATTTTATAAGATTTTTTCTTGGTGATCTTGCTGCAATACACATAAAGGTAAATGGTTTATGAATAGCCAAAGATAAAGGTCTATTAAAAAACTTTTGTAAATAAAGTCCAGTAGGAATACAAAATATAGGCTTAACTACTCCAGACTCTTTATATACTTGAATATGAAATGGATCAGGAACAATAACTGCATCAAAATAATTATTAATTTTATCTACTGCTTGCTTAGGAATAGATGTTGATTCAAACATTGAATATATATATTTAATCATAGACGAAGGCAATTTCTGATAAAATTCATCACGCATAAAATATTGAATACTATCTAAATGAAAAAAAATAGTTTTTTCAGTATAATTACCATTCTGTATCAACTTTGATTTTATCTGATAAGGATCATCAAAATTAAGATAATCTGCGTATGAAGTATCCTGTTTTTTTGTTCGGTAGTAAGAAATAGAAAGGTAATCACCAAGTTGATCAATAATACCATATCCTATCCTACCAAGACCGTCACAAAAACCACTTGCCCCTGAAATCATGACATGTTTTTTTAAATCTACTGGTGCATATAATGCTTCTACCAAACTTTTTGCTACAGACCAATCGTACTGAAGAACCCAATCACGGCCTTCTTTTGCTTTATCATAATATTTATCATAATGAATAACCATTTCTTGAAGAGCTTCTTCAACTGCATATTGTGTACAATCAAATTGCTTTCCTGCAACTATTGGTTTAGTAAAAGCTTCATACCAAGCATCAATAGCTTTAGAAGATTCAACTGGTAAAACATACCCAGAATTTACTAGTGTTCTATGCGCAGTATTATTAGATAAAATCACTGGAACTCCTGCAGCCATCGCCTCTCTTGGTGTATTTGAAAAACCTTCTCCTGTTGAAATCAATACATAACAGTCTGATGAGGCAATAAAATCAACATATTCCTGCTCATTCATAACGTCAGTAAATAGTTGAATATTATTCACTTTAAGTTCTCTTATAACGTCTTCAATAAATTCTTCTTGCACCGGTAAATCAGCAGATTTTTCTAAATTTTGATCATTTTCATTAAAAAGATAGTGTGAAAAAGCATTAACCTCACTGACAAAATCAATCACTCCTGGCTTTAACTGAATTTTTAAAAGATAATCAGTGTTATTTCCAAAAACAGCGGCAAAGGCTTGAATAAGTTTCTTAATATTTTTACGTACATGACGAGTAGCAACACAACTAAAAACAAAAGGCTTTTGGCCTTTTAAATATTTATTATGCTTCTTTAAAAAAAAAGGCTTTAAATAAAGTCCCATAGGAGCAACAATAACAGGAATAATAACACCTGATTTTTTATATACCTCAACCAAAAAATCATCTGGAACAACTACTTTGTCAAAATATTCATTAAAGATCTTTACTGCAAATTGTGGAAGTTCTGTAGATTCAAAGGCAGAATAAATTATACGTACTGTTTTTTTTGGAACCTTTTTATAATAATCGGATGTTTCAAGCCCTGGAAGCCCATCGGTACATAAAAAAATCTTATGGTTGTCAAGATTATCAGTAAGTTGTAATCGTGATTGCAACTGATAAGGATCATCAATTAAAGTATGTTTAAAAAAGGCATCTTGACAATAATAAGCAACATCTAGCGACTGAGAAAGTTGATCTAATAAAGAATACGTAATTCTTCCTGTTCCATCAGCAAAACTTAAAGGCCCTGCAACAACAAGATCATGTGAGGATGCTATAAAAAAAGGAATTATAATAGTAAAAAGTAATAACTTTAAAGGACGGTATATCATTGCCTCTCCTATACTGTATAACCGTTCAACGTCCTTATACTTACTACTTTATTATAAAAATTACTATCATTAGTTGTAACAGTACCAGACAAAACATCAATACTATTTACAGCACCTAAAATAACTTTTTGAGGATTAAAAAAGGTAAGAAATTCATTTTTTAAATAAGACCATTCGTACTGCTTTACCCACTCACGTCCTTTAAGTGCTCTTATAAGATATGCTTGGTAATCTTGAGTTACTGCTATCATAGCATTTTTAACAGCATCTTCGTCCGATTCAAATTGATAACCAGCAACAGTTAAAAATGCTTCATCCCATGCTTCAAAAGCCTCTGATGAAGGAATAGAAAAAACATATCCTGCATCACAAATAGTTGTATGAGCTGTATTATTAGAAAGAATAACAGGAATACCGGCAGCCATTGCTTCACGAGGAGTGTTAGAAAACCCTTCACCTTTTGAAAGCAAAATATAACAATCGCATTTTTTTATAAAATCAACACATCCATCTTCATCAAACATTTCTGAAGAAATAATTATATTTGTTACTTCTCTTTTTTGCACATACTCTTCTAAAGATTCACCACAATAATATCCAGAAGCATGAATTTTAAGCTGATAATCATTATTATTACCAAATTGTTCTATGAATAAATCAATCAATTTCTTTAAATTTTTACGAGCCCAACGATTAGAAATACACCCAAAAATAAAAGGTTTTTGTCTAATATGCGGGATAGGAATATTAAAATATTTTTTAAGATAAAGACCCGTTGGAATACAATAAATAGGAAGAGTAACACCGGAATTTTTATATGCATCAATCAAAAATGGATCAGGAACCAGAACAACATCAAAGTGTTCATTTAAATAATCAGCACAAACAGTTGGAATGCCCGTTGCTTCAAACATGGTGTATACACATTTTATGGTGTCTTTATAAAAAAAATTATGATAATCACCGTGCATAATTCCTGGTAAACTATCTATGTATAAAAAAAATTGAGCATTAATTGGCTGATGAATTTCAATTACTTTATCTTTTATATAATAAGGGTCCTGTCCTAAAGAAAAAACTCCAGAAGAACAATATCTAATTTTTATATGATCTGCTAAATAATCTATAAGGCCATATGATATTTTACCAATACCAAGATCAAAGGCCAAAATACCACCAATTAAAAGATCACATGATTCTACTGCTTGAAGTAATGAAAAAGCAGTAACACAAGAAAGTAATCTAAGATAAATAGTTTTTTTTTGCATATCATTTAACAGACAGATCCAACAATTGTTTTTCTTGCATAAAGAGTTCAAAATAAATAATTTCTTCAGGGTTTATTATTTTATAACATTCCTTAATACCTAGAGGTACATTTTTCATTCCGTCATACAAGAACAGTTTTAGTGTTTTAAGAAGAGTTTGATCTGTATGTGAAAAAAGTATTTCAAAAACATCTGTATCTGGCACTAATAAAATTTCTAACATTTGATTATGAATAAGATCTGATTGCGATGTTTTTGCACACCATTCTGCAACAATTTTTTTAACAAAAGTTTTAACAGGCCTTAACGTAGAAAGTGATGGATTAACAAGATTTTTAAAAGTAGTGACTACCTGATCTTGCATCATAGAATGATCTACATGTTTTATAGGTATAACAGAAACAAAAGTTTCTTCTAGTGTATTTTTAGAGCTTTCAATTTGTTCAAAATAAGAAAGCCAATACCACAAATCAAAAATAAATTTAACTGCTTGTGCAACATGCCTTGGATACAACTTGTCCATTTTTTTCAGAGGAAAATCGGAAAACTCAACATACACTCTTTCTGCATACGTAATCTGTATACAAAAAGAACTTATAACAAAACATAAAATAGTTTGTTTAAGACTACGCTTCATCTCTGTCCTTTTAAAACAAAAACACTATTCTGTTACTAACGCAATGCTTAGAACAATATCTATTTTTATTAATCTAAGTCAATGAATTTATCATAGTACTGATAATACTAGAATCAAAGAATAAAGAAACAGTTCAACCTTAATCTTCTACCATTGATTGTCGCCTTAATAATTCTTGCATATATAATTCTGCCAAAAATGGATTAGGTCTTCTATCTGGATTATTACGTATTTGATATAATTTATTTGAAAGTTCTACTAAATCTTCTGTGCAAGAAGTCTCATTTCTTTCTAAAAGCAAATCTTTATAAAGAGCTATTATCTTTCTTTCACAAGTCAAGTTGATCTCTAATGCTTCCATTGTCATAGATGCAAGACGGCACAAACGTTCTTTACAGTCAGCCCCTGCTATTCTTGTATAATCATCAAAAAGAATTTCTATATAACTTTTTTTACCGTTTACTGAAAAGTAATATCCCGAAGCTTCATCAATTTTTGAAAAAGGCAACAACCTAAAACTTTGTCCTTTATCTGGACCAATTAACTCTACAATACTGTAAAGACCTTGATCATCTTTGATGATAACATTCCATTGATCAGATGGGATTATTTTTGAATTTTGTTTTAACGAATCATCCATACAAAAAAGAGTATGCACACCGCATAATAAAAAAAATATCAAAAAGTACATATATTCCTTGATAATATTTATAAAAAAATTTTATGATTTCAGTAATTGACGCTCATAAATATCGCCATTACGAACAGCACTTTTATACCATATATAGCGCAAGATGTCTTCTTCTTCTAAAGATAATTGCCATTTAATGTTAGATTGGCGCAAGCGAGTAGTAAGAGCATAAAGACATAATGCAACAGTAACTGAAACATTAAAACTTTCTGCAAATCCAAACATTGGTATTTTAACCGTAGTATCTGCAAGCTCTAGTGCCTGATTTGTTAATCCTTCATCTTCAGTACCAAAAATCAAAGCAACTTTTGAATCTAGCGAAAGCGTTTCTAAGGTATCAACTGCATGAGGGGAAGTTGCAACAAGCATATATCCTTCTTTTTTTAATGATTGATACGCCTCTATTAAAGGATTTTGATTCTCCTGTTCTTTTTTATAGGTATGCAACGTTAGCCATTTAGTAGTACCCATGGCAATATTTTTTTTTATTTCAATAGTACTTTTTTGATGCTGAATAAAATGAACATTTTGAATACCAAATCCATCACACGAGCGAAGCACAGCACTTGCATTAAGTGATTGATAAAGATCTTCTAAAACAACAGTGATACGATTGGTTCTTTGTTGCAGTACTTTTTCAATCAATTCTTTACGTGTTGTAGAAATATGGTCTTTTAAATAATCTGTTACTATTTTTTCTTTTTTCATCCTTAGTATCCATTGCAAAAATAACCGACTATAGTAGTCTACATCAGCGACATAAAAAAGTCTTGAAGGAGTTGCTAATGAAGATATTCAATATTTTTTTAACAATAATAAGCTTAAATGCCATACTCTTTGCTGCAGATGTTCCACAAACACCAGGACAATCTTTTATTCCTATTTATAATGCTCAAACTAAGAAAGTTGAATACCTTCCTTTACCAGATTTTTTAAAAAGCATTGTTGGTAATGGCATAACTATTAACTTTCATACTACAAGCCAACAGATAAACGATAGTAAAACTCAAGTAGACAATACTGCAGCTTCACCAAATATAACACCAAATATAACACCAAATATAACACCAAATATAACACCAAATATAACACCAAATATAAAAGCACAAAGTGAAGCACTTACTGATACTGCTACTTTAATTAATAATGCAATTGATATAAGTAGAAACAATATAAACGGAGAAAGTACATCACATCTACCGCTACTCTCTTGGCAAAATAAAGTAATTATTGGAACTTGCCTTATTCTGGCAAGCTACGGATATATTTGGTATTCTATCAAAAAAGCATTATGGCTTTTAAAATCTTCAGATTCATGGTGTAATTGGAAAGCAGAACTTTCTTTTGATCAATTACTTACTATACCTCAAAAAAAACTTTCTCAAGAGCTTTTTTCAATATTGCAAAATCGCTATAAAAACATACGCAATATTGACGATTCTGTTAAACCATTTACTGATTTTTTAGAAAAATGCTCTACAGAAATTACTATTTTAAAACAGTACCTTACGTGCATAACATGGATAAACAAATTAAAATTAAGAAAAATATTTTCAATGAATGAAGAAGATATTCAAGCAGTTAAACAAAAAATGCAACGTCTTGAATATCTTAAAACAGTTTTTTTTAAATCTGCCACAAATCAATTTTAAATCGAACAAACTTCTTATTAAGATTAATTTGCATCTTTATTTTTTCTTTACATGTGTACTTTTAATTTACCGGCTTGAGAAAATTTTCAATCACATTTTTTACATACAAAAAATTTTTCTTCTGTATGTTTTCTCATATGTATAGTTGAATTATCATGCCTAGTAAAAGATTTAGAAGATTGTTAGTTTATGTATACGACATTTTCCACAAACACCTGTATAGTCTTGCTTGAGTTTTTTCTATTATACACTTTTCTTATTCAACATCTTACTCATCACTATCTTCTTCATTACCATCTTCTGCTGCTCCAACTACAAGTGATTCAGTACGATTTACACATCGATTATTTTTCATGTGTCTAGCTCGAGCAGATGTTTCT
>VFQT010001101.1_pt1 | contig 34732 bp, 48 predicted proteins | sample 3512381 | NCBI WGS metagenome assembly VFQT01 (sample SAMN10412376, study PRJNA504923) | tailings metagenome | isolation source: Relicate 2 Philex TSF3 active mining site | place: Philippines: Tuba, Benguet | collected 2017-08-29 | reverse complement strand
ATACTAGCGAGGATACAGCTATTGCCGAAAATGAGCGTTTGGCTAATCAAATATTACAGCATCAAAGAGCGGAGCAAGCTTTAGCCGATAAAAGAGAAGAAAATGCTTGGTATCGTAAATTCCAAGAGAGGGCATTGGAGGTGAAGAAGAGGTCTTTATTGGCAAAATTTAAAAAAGAAAAAGAAGAAGAAAATAAAGGCTTTAAAGACTATGGAGGAAAAACTTATCGCACTTTAGACAAAGCCGATCAAAGCAAAGCCGGAGCTGCTAAAGGTATTGCTAATGACAAAGCAATAAAAAATAAAAATGTGAACAAAAGTTTTGAAGATTTAGAAAAGCTTGGAAAAGAGAATTGGTTTCATCCATTAGGCGCAGTTTCTAATATTATTAACCCTATAAAAGACACTATAGGTAATGTATTTGGTGTAGAAGACCTTCAAAAAGAAACGGCTTTAAGAAATTTATTTGTTGCTCAGCTAGGACAATTAAGAACTACAGCAGAAAATCTGAATACTGGAGGAGGAGGTATAACTCAAGGAATGTATGACAGGTTGTCTCCATATTTTGCCGATCCTAAGAATGATAGTCTTCCTACTTTAAAAACAAAATTAGAACACCTTTCAAAAGAAATTCAGAACATGCAAAAAGCTGCTGCTATAAAACATGAGCAAGGTATTCATTTTGACGTAGGGGATTTAGAGGAATTAAACCATGGTAACAATGGCGATAGGGTTTTGATGCTTGATCCGATAACAGGAGCAAAAGATTGGGTTCATAAAGATTGGGTACAAGATGCCATAGATAATGACGGTTTGCAGGTAGTAGATGAGTAAATTTGATAAATATAAAGCTCCTAAAAATATAGATACGGATTATTCTTCTAATGGAAGAAGTAGTGTATTTGATAAATATCGGAGTCCTAAAGCTGTAGCAAAAGAACCTACACCATCTTTTCTTGATAGAGTAGGTCAATTCGGCACGGGAGCATTATCAGGTTTTAGTAGAGCGGCTATGTCCGAAGCAGCTGATCAAGCAAGTAGTGGAGTAATGGAGGTTGGAGGTATGGCTGTTCCTATATCTGAAAGTACTGCGCTGGCAAATATTCCACAAAAAGGCATTGAGGCTTTAGAGAGCATGAAGCCTCGGGAGAATGATAGTTTAGGCAATATTCTCTATAAAGCGGGAGAATTCGGAGGAGCTACAGCAAGTATGCCTCTTCCAAGTAGTGTCGGAGTAAATGCCGCTAGAAGTGCAATTGGAGGGGGTAGTAAATCTTTATTAACCAAATTTGCCAAGGATATAGGAACGGGCAGTAGCATAGGGGCAGGATCGGGAGTAATGCAAGAAGCAGGAGTTGACCCATTATATGCTGATTTGATATCTAGCATTGCTACTCCTACTGCTATTGTAAAAAGTAAAAGTCTGTTAAATAACTTTACGAAACCTCGCCAGACACTTGCAAAAATACCGATGAAACTTATGGGTTTAACGCCTAAGAGTATGAATATTGAGGCAGCGAAAGCTGCAAGAGATTTAGGCATAGATTTACCAGCAGCGGCAGTGACAGATTCGACATTAACGGGTTTAGCAGACCAATGGGTAGGAAAAACTCCGTTTTTCGGTAATAGACTGAAAAATAAGTATGCTACAACCGAAGCACAAACTAAGAATGTTTTAGAAGATATTCTAGATGGAACAGGCCCTGCGAGAACTCCAGAAATAGAAGGTCAGATTGCAGGTTTATATAATAAAGTAGCAACTTCATTACCAGCAGAGGCAAAAGTATTGCCTATTAATCTTAAAAAGGCTATTGATGATATTAAAATAAACACGGCTATACTTTCTCCTGATGAAAAGAGCCTGTTACAATCACTTGAAACTATTAAAAATGAGATAGAGCCGGCATCAAAAATAGTAAGTCAGTACGGGCCTATAAAGTTACCGCTACAAGAGTATGACGTTAATAAACTCGTTGGAACTAAAAAGAGCCTGAATTCGATTATAAAATGGGATACGGACGCAGGAGTTAAGAATCAGCTTAAGAAAATACAAAAAGCGATTTCAGAGGATATTAAAGAGTACGGCAAAACTAATCCCGAGTGGTATGATGCTTTTAAGGAAGCCGATAAATTATACGGGGATGTGGCTAAAAGAGAAAAACTGGAAAATATCCTTCGTCATAAAGCAACAAGTGATGCTACTGAAAGTCTATCCTATAATACTCTTGCTAAGGCAATAAACAATCCTAAAAACACTAAATCCATTAAGAAACAGTTAACTCCTGAGAATTTTGAAAAAATACAGAAATTAGGCACTGTTGCTAAGGCTATGGCTATAAAAAGTAAAAATATTCCCAATCCGTCGGGTACTGCTATGACTACTGCTACCATTGCTATTGTTAGTGGACTTTTTACTAACCCGATGGCTACCTTAAGCGGTTCGGGTATCGGTGCTGTTATTGGTGCTTATGGGTCAAGCAAACTTCTAACTGATAAAAAGTTTTTGGATTTAGCCTTAAAATTAGCAGAAAATCCTAATAACCTTGCAACTACTACTGCTTTAAATCATCGCATTAAAGAAATTACTGGATATTCAGCCGTAGCTTTAAGTAAAAACCTTCAGGAGATGAATAATAATCAATAAATGTTTAATCTAAGTGTTATTGGGGAAGTTTCTGAGTTACAAGAAAACATAGAAGAATTTAATACCGATGTTTTAAAACATGCTACTTTACCAAATTCAACAGATTCAAATCATTTTTTGCCTCCAACAAAGAATTTATTTCTTTCTGAAAACAATTTTGACTTTTCAGAGACTTTAACTACTGGTACTATGACTACAGAAGAAAGCAGTAGTAAAGGATTGAAGAAAAAAAGATGCTGTTTATGTAATATTTTTTAAACGAATTTATTTATGAAAAGAGGAGTTGTTAAATTTTATTCTACCGATAGTAAATATGGATTTATTAAACCCGATGATGGCTCAAAGGACGTATTTTTCCATGAGAACGACCTAAAAAAGTCTGGTATAGAAGAAATCCAAAAGAATCAGAAAGTAGAGTATCTACCTGCTACCAAAGGCGAAAAGGTATACGCAACTAGTATCAAATATTTAGACTAAACAATCCACAAAAAACCTTGATAACTTTGTGAATTAAGCCATTAAAAGGTTGGATGTTTAAGCTTTTATTGACTGCCTAAAAAATAGGCACACTTAGATTGAATCTTCTTCCTCAATAAGAGATATATCACCGCTTAATAATACAGATGTGGTAATGTGCATATTCTCAAACTGCAAAAGAGGATTTGCTTGGGTGTTGGTATTCGTAATCGGTTGATGATCGATATTATCTAAATCTAGTGATTCCAGTATTTTACTATCGGAAATTTCAAAGACAGGAGCTTTTTGACTTTTTAACAATTCGATAATTAGGTTTTTATCTGCAAGCTGTTCTTTTAAAAAAAGCAGTTCAGAGTTTATAGCAGGAGCGGTTTTGATTTCAGAAATTGCTAGTTTGTTTTCTAATTCCTGAACAATAAGGTCTTTCTTTAGCAAGCTATTTTCTATTTCTTTAATAACCAACTCTTTTTTATGATTGTTTTCCTCAAGGGTTTTGATGATATCCTCTCTCTCAAGGAGGGTAGTTTTAAGTTGCTCACAAGAAGAATTTAAAATATTTGCCCTTTCTATTAGCTGACTATTTACTAAATCCTTATCACGATTAAGATTTTCCAGTTCTCTTAAGCTACTTTCTTTTGCCGCTACCTGTGACTTTTGCACCTCTAATTGATCTCGGAGCTCTGCTATAGATTTTTGATGATTTTCTACGAGTAAATCTTTGTCACCAGTCATTGTAACGATAAGAGCTTCTTTTTCCTGAATACGCAAACGCTCTACAGCTATTTGATTTTGTAGCTGGGTAATAGTGTTTTGTTTTTCTATTATAATTAAATCCTTAGCAACAATTCGTTCATTTAAAGTATTACACTCTGAAATTCTTGAATTTAAAGTTTGTTCTGTATTTGCAAGACTTGTACTATTTTGTGCTAGCAGATTAGTTTGTATAGATAACTGATTTTGTAATCCTGTAATAGTATTATTTTTTGAAGCAATGATGTTATCTTTTTGAAGTAAAGCAGTTCTTAATTGCTCTACCTCAATAAGTAGATTATCACGTTGTATCTGAATAGGAGCTTTCGGTAATTCTTTTAACTTCATATTGCAAACCTTAATCCTGCCGTAATATTATGGACCCCGTAATTACGGTTGCCGATATTTTTAAGGCCGCCGATTATTCTGGCTTTGTTATTTCCTAGGTTAAAGTAATTATAGCTTACATCTAGCGTAGTTGTCTCGCTAATTTTGATATCTATACCGCCGCTTAGTTTATAAGCAAATTTATAAAATGTCTTTTTTTGGGATTTTCCCAAGGGGACGTAGACTCTATCTTCTGCTGAGAGAGCAAAACCTTTACCAACTTCTTTTAATGTAGCAACTCCAACTCCCCCGCCAATAAAAGGAGTTATTTTACCAAGTTTAAATACATCTTTATATACATTAAGCATTAAACTATCTGCCTTTGTTGTAACTAATATTTTAAAAATATCTTTGTTTTGATTAGATGAAGTTTCATGAGTATGAAATTGAAAATAATAATCAAAAAGTAATTCAGTCCGAATAGAATCGGTTAATTTGCATCCTACTCCGAATTCAATTAATGGAAAGCTGTTTGTAAGTCTAATTTTACCTTCAAAATCATGATTGCTGAATTTAACTGTATGAATATGGTTTATTCCTATTCCGGCTTTTACATAATATTTATTATCTGCTAAAGTTAGCCCTGAAAATAATAAGCTAGTAACAGCAATTAATTTGATGAGTTTCTTAAACATTTTAAATCCCTTTATTATTAGTTAATACAAAATCAAGTAAGGCAAGACTATCGGCCTCATTATCGTCTACAGGATTAAATCCCTTGTTTTTAATGGCCGTTATTACGGACTGCTTATCGGCATTTCCTTTACCGGTAATATGTTTCTTAATTGTACCGACAGGTATGCCAGAGTAGGGTATCTCATGGTGTTCGCACCAGGCGGTAAGATGAGCAACGAATCCCCCGTATTTACGAGCGGCATCAACGCCCTTATGAGCTCTTACTTCCTCAAAATAAATCGCATCAATTACTCCTACATTCGCCTTTAAATCGGTAAGCCATCGTTTAAAACGTAAAAAAGGCATGCCGCCTCCTTCAAATCTTCCGTTTTTAAAACTGGCAGTTCCGGAAGTTATGTTACCCGATAAATCGCAAGTAGCCCAGCCGGTAGTAGTACCAAGGTCTAGAGCCATAATTATTGATCTGCTCACTTTTTTCTTTTTTATTATAGCACGAAATAGCTGTAGACTTAAAAAATCGGAATTTTTTAAAGATGGCTTAATAAATTATTCACAAATTATTATTTTCTCCTTGCGCAAGCATAACCAAATAGGCTTTTTTTGCCCATTCTTCCCAGTTTTTAAAGGCAAGTTCTCCGTCCTTTTTACGAACGTCTTTATAGGGACTTGGTACTCCGGCAATCATAAACGGTTCGATACTGATTAAGTTCTGCGCCCATGCTGCCCATTTTGTTTCATCATGGAGGATAGGGAGAGGAAAATCCGAATAATCATCACAAACGGTAGCTGCCCAGTATTTAACGCTAATATATTTAGGATAGACGCTAATCATGGTCGCCCGTCATCTATTTCAGCTAAAACAAAGGTAGTTCCCATCTGATAGCCGGAACCGATACCTTCTGATTTAAAAGTAAAATTAATGTTTCTACCTTGTTTGCGTTCATTAATAGCAGGTCTAACAGTATTTTCCTCTCCATCAGTAGTCAGGTTATAAATAGCTGTTACCGGAGTACTTGCAGGATATTCATATGTATTGATGCTAACAGTCATTTTTATTTTTTTTGTACCGACAATGTTAGGCTCTATCCTCTCTATAGCTATGTTGTAATCAATTCCTGCTACCTGTTTTTGTGGATTAAAGGTAGCATAAGAAATTATAGGCGTGGTGAAGAAAGAAGGAATAGCTTTAACCTGCTGATCTACATCCTTATAAAGATTGACCTGATCATTTCCGACTTCATGTTCCCAGACGTAACTGTTATTATCACCTTCGTAAGGACTCAAATTTTTGCCTACAGTGTACATATTACCGCCGGTATTATCAAAATAACCGGCCGCCCGTTCAATGCCGGTATCATACCAGGTATTATCTACGACATTGTAAATAACGGCTCTGGTGCATCCAACATTAGCATCTTTCCCTTTTTCAGGATAGAACCACCATATTTCATCTCTGCTTACGTTTTTGACGCCAAAGACCCTCTGACGCTTACTCATATCAATAGTATCAAAAAAGGTCTGACGATTGAGATTATTTTCAAGTGGAAGAACTACGCCATTGAATACAAAAAATCTTTGTGTTCCCGGCCAGTAGAATATTCCGTCATATTCAACTACGCTATTTGAAGATAGAATGGAGCTATCTCTTGATAATACCTTTTTGCTGAAAGAAAGGTCATCGGGATCAGTAATAACCTGATTATTGCTACCTGTAGTATTGCTAATAAGAATAACTGAGCCGAGTGTCCAGAAGATTATAGTCGGAGAGTTTGCTCCTCCTCGCCACTCTGCGCCGTAAATTACTTTATCGGTGCTAATATTGATGGAATATTTATCTTCAAAAAACAGAAATGGGCAGGTTATGTTTGTTTTTTTATTTAATTTTTCTTGTGATGCTGAAGACCATCTAACAAGCCCATTGTTGCCGTAATAAAATAATCTATTTCCAACGTAGAGCATTCCTCCCGTTGCTTCTTTAAAAATAAAATTATCTTCTGTAGGTATTGGTTGTTTAAATTCTTCATTTTGGTTTTTCACTGGGTCTGCTTTAAATTTTACTGTCCAGAACTCACCGGTATCTTTCTTTGCCAGAATAGTAGAAACCGCTTCGTTGCTATTAATATCCGTATAGTTTTTCATACCTAAAGACAATATTAGCTCTGTTTTAACATTATTAATAATGCTTATTACTACAACAAATTGTGTCAAGGTATGGGTAGGATTAGTGAATTTCTTAAAGTAAGTTAAGGTTTGACTACCAATATTGTTATAAGTAGCATCTATTACGCTATATTTATGTTGCTGAGTAACAAGAGAAACCCCGACTAAAATGTGTTTATTCCCATCGCTATCATAGTATATAAGAACTGCGGTCGGAGTAGAGCTAGGCGGTAGAAGTTCAGGTATAGTCTGTATATATAGTAGATAATTTTTCATTCCACCGATATTTTGGGGTTGACCTCTAAAAAACCTAACCCATTGTCCGCCAGTAGAGTAACTTCCTTGAAAAGGCGAACCATCACGGAGTATTCCAGGCTTATAGGTAATAGGAAACATCTGTTTTTGTGTAGCCATAAATTACCCTACATCTCTTTTTACGCTACGATCAATATAACGATCTTTTGTCAGGTTGTTAGCAGCAGTTAAGCTTTCCTGATATAACTTTGTATAGACAGGCATTCTCTGATCATCCTTTAAATAAATAAGAGCCTCTAAAAAGGCGGCATAGAATAGAAGATCAGGGTAGTAGTCCGTTAGTATATTTGTTTGATTCTCATTTGTAATCAAGTCTGGTCGTCCGTTATATATTAACCGATAAACATTATTTTGAGCAGGAGTCGGGCTTATAAAAATTTTATCATAAGGTTTAGTATTCGGTAGTATGTCATCTGCATAAAATAGTGGTGGATTATCCAAGGTAGCAGTGTCGACATTCGGCCAATAATTTGTGCAGAACTCATAGCTTCTTAGAAATAAAATTACATTGTTTGTAAATAAGGATTCAGTCGTTCCATAGCTTAGAGAGATAGTTTCCTGCCAATCTGCAGGTTTGGAGATAGTAGAATTATTTGCTAGAAACGTACCGTCAACTGCCTTTTGAAAACCAAGAGTATTTAACTCCTTCCAGATTTTTTGCTGTCCCATCTCAATAAAATAGGGAATGGAGGCAGCAAATTCAATGCTACCTCCTCTATTGGCATAAGCTATAATCTGGTTTAAAAGAGTAGTGTAGTTCATTTACTAATAAGCTTTTTATGTACCGGTAACTGTTACCCAAGCACCATTATCATATATTCTGAGATTACTAGCAGTTGTATTATAATAAGCAAACCCGTTTACTCGGTTAGCAGCAACTTCAACGGAAGCAGACGGCCCAGATGGAAATACAAAAGGTGCTCCGTTAGTAAGACCGACGCCGGTAGCAGTTGTATTTATTGAAAGTAAGTTTTGCCATACCCCGGTATTATTTACAAAATCAAAAATTTGTAAAAAACCAGTGGTAATATTAAAAATCACAGTACCGGGTTTTATTTTATATGTAGCATTATTTACTACGTAAGGAGTAACGTTTTCTAGTTTACCTTTCTGCTTTTCAGTAACACTAGGAAAAGCAAAAGTAGCGTTAGGATTATTAGTCCCTGTAGTTTGATCACTGGTAATAGTAAGACCGCTTAAAGCGGTAATATTTGATAAGTCTGCCATATGTTTCCTTTTTCTTTTTTATTATAACACAAAGTATTTATAACTCTTAAAAATCGTGTAAATGGGTTATTCTTAAAAATTGCATTTTTGGATAAAAGCCTGAACCTTTAAAGCGTCTTGTTGATATTGCTGCTCTGCCGCGGTTTTTATATAACTTAAAAAGTCAGCAGTAGTACTATCGAGCTCCGTATCTTGAGCAGGATCATAAATCGTGTTAAAACGATAATAGAATAAATCCTTATTACTTATTTTAGCTCCATATAAGGATAACCAGGTTAGCATTTTATTTATTGCTTCTTGCGGGCCGCTGATGCCTAAGGATATTAGATCAAGTAGCAAATAAACATTCTCAAAATTAGGAAGTATTGAGTTAACTATTTCTTCAGCTTCTGACTTGGTATGATTTTTTTGTAATAGCAAAAACTCCCCAAACTCATTTAAATATTTTTGGACAGCTTCAGGAGGGGGAACAGGCACTGGATCAAATAATCCAATTGTCCCAAGACCTGTGCCAATCGACAAAACACAAATACGATTAGTTGAAGGACTAAGGGCGTTACCTAAGGCATATTCTAAAGCACTTGGATTATTCTGGAACACTCCGCCATCAATGAATTTAGAATTTGGCGTTGTAACTTCCGGAATATTTACAGCCGGAAAATAAATAGGAGCGGCACTTGTTGATAAAGCTACGTCCTGTACCAAGTAATTTTGACCTTCAAGTCCGCTAAACCCCATATTGGAATATAATACTGGGCGATAGGCTTTAACATCAGTCCCAACATCAGGTATTTGGGTTGTATATATTTCAACGCTAGGAATTAGCACATTGGTCTTTAGCTGAAACATTCTACTTTGACCGAATTTTGTATTTAGCAGGGTTTTTAAATTGGTATTCTGATACCATGTCTGGTCGCCGTATAGGATGGTATTAATTTTTTGCAAAGTTGAAACTGGAGGATAAAAAATGCTATTTGGGTTGTTACTGCCGTTGTTTAGAGGGTTTTGTTGGGCTAAAAACAATTCAATCATATCATCGGGACTATAACCGCTTGCATATGCTAAGCCTTGAATACCCCCAATACTTGTTCCGCTAATTATACTAAAATATTCATAAAGTTTATTGCCCGGAATACCTGCATCTTGACAGAAGAATTTCATGAAATAAGCAGAAAATAATCCTTTCATGCCTCCACCGTCAAAACAAAGAACCCTGTCAACTTTGCTGCTCATCTGAGTTTAATTCTATAATCCTGTTACATTGTCAAAAGGAGGAATTAAAACATTGATAGAATTACAGTCATCAATAAGAGTGTTTAAAATGGTTATTAAATCAGGCCCTTTAGGACTGCCGTTAGGTACTTGAGCAATTAGATTGTTACTATCGATAATTGTTTGATTTACAGAGGACTGCAATGCTAAATACCAAGCTTTTTGAGTTACGGGATTGGCACTGCTGTAATACCCAAAAAGATATCCTCCGTTTTGGTTAACGCATTGCACATCATAAGGTATACAGGCATATAAAGCAGGCTCACTAAAGACCTGCCCAACTACGCTATTAAAGTATGATAAATCTACTTGTGTTTGAGTTACGACTTTTAGTTTTGGTAAATTCTGAACACTCATGTTTGTCTCCAATTTATTTTATAGTTTTAAAGTGTTTTTTGCTAAGCGTATCATCTCCACCGACATCAGAATAAAAAACATGTAATTCTAGGAATGAATCCCCTTCTAGAAGATTACTTGTTCCTTCATTAACGAGTGATAAAGGCTTGTTAACTACTAAATCTGATAATTTAGGAGAGCAATTGCTTATATTTATTACTACGAATTGATTTTCCACGACATCTAGGAATCCGGTTGTTGGAACTTGTCCGAACTCAATATCGCCGACTTTGATTTTCAAGAGGGAATCGTTACAGATATATGGATGTTCTACTGTCCAGTTTCTAATTACAACTCTATGTGGAATTATTGCGTGTAAAGGTTCGGCATATAAAATATCGTAAGGTTGTTCCTTTAAATTTAATAATTCCTGAGAAGAGACTATTTTATTTATATATCCGTAATTAACTATCATTTAATTTCTCTTTTTATCGGTTTTGATGAGCAATGTTTTTTTAGTTCGTTTTCAAGAATATCTACACGTTTTAAAGTGTTTTTTAATACCACCATTGATAATTCAAAAAGTTTGTTTTTAGTAACTGACGGGCAGTTTTCAAAAGTGCCGTAAGCAAAGCCGTTGTTTGGTAGTTTTGTAGAACAGGAAATTGTTAATCGCTTTGAGGTGGTTTTTAAAATCTCTACTTCAATTGATTTGTTAGGTAAAATTAACTGTAGTTTATTACCCTCAACATTGGTTAATTTTTCTTTAAATACCAGTTCATAACTGTAGTCTTTTATTGGTTTTATTATGCATGGTTGTAATATATTAGGGACAAAACTTTTGTCCTCGAGAACATAATCGGGTAAAACCTCTCTTAAAGGTTCAGCAATGACACCAAAAGTTACCCCTTGGCCATTTTTAATTTTGTCTTTATAACTGTATTTAAAGAAAGGTATATTGCTAAATATCTTTAATGCTTCCTCTTCTATTGCTTTGCCCGAGTCTTCAATGTTTTTAGTTTTTATGGAAGAAACAGCGTCAAACTCGGAAGCCTTAACTCTATTATTGCAGTTAATCGAGTATGGATTCTGTCCGGATGCCGTTCCTGTGTTACCACTTGAATTAAGGTAACCATAACTACCTGTATAAGGTTTATAATCCCCTAAATCGTTGATATTAAGGGCGTAGTTATAATTAATAACCGGAGCATTGTTAGCTATAGAATAGATAACACCAAAGACCGCACCTGAGTTATAACCAAAAGTAAAAGTATCTACACCGTTCGTTGGCGCGTAAAACTGAAACTCATAACCAGCTCCATTGCCTGTATTAGCCCTGTTCATTCGGAGGTTTAATGTTTTATTGGTACTATTAGGAATTGTTAAATCATAATTAAAACTTGCGGCTGTAGTTCCAGTTGCAGTGTAATTGAAAACCTGATTTGTAGTTCTGTTAATTGTATCACCTAAAGAAGTGTTAATCGGAGTCCCCGTTACTCCTGATCCGGTAATGTCGCCTATTAAAGAAATAGTGTTAACCGGTAAAACGGAGTTTACATAATCTACTACAAATATCTTATTAGCGGCATCTGTGTCGGCGACTGGAGTTGGAACATTAGAAATTTTATTGTTATTAACATTTATGTCTTTATAGAATAAAAATTGATCCGAACTATTTTCATTAAAACTCATTAAGAAATTTCCAACTATGCCCGAGTTTTGCTGATTTTGTTGATATTCTAAAGAGCTTAAATGGAATACGCCGTTTATATTACCAGATTCGGAATAGAACCCGACTCTATATCCTTTTTCCTGAATGTTGAGTAAGTCAAGGTCTAGATTGATTACATTCGATTCTATAGGTAGTACATTTTCCAATCTTAAGATGCCATTAGGAGATTCAAATAAAAATTTTTGTGTGTCTCCTAGAATTTTTAAGTCAGGTTTAATACCGCTAACAATTACAGTGGTTGCCATATTACCTCTGTATCATCATTTAATAAATCCCAACAGATGGTTAAAGCAGTATCGTTTACATAATTTTCACTACTTAAAGTCTGCCATACTTCGCCGTTGTAATATTCCGGTTTTACAAGCTGAGAAACCTGCGGATTTCTTTTTAATACTTTACTTGTCTTTTTTTTCATTTTAAATTTCCGTATTGAATCTTAAAGTACCGGGTAACGGATTGTTAGGACGTTCGGATGTAAGACCTCCCGGGAGTGTAATACCTGCGTTCCCCGGTATAATAGGATTAGGTGCGAGGCTAATTGTTGCTATGTTGTTGTTTATAGTAACTATTATTTGATTAGGAGTACCCTCAATGTTTACAATATTGTTTTTTGATAACTCCGCAAAGGTAATGCTATCACTCCCAACTGTTGCAATGCTGGAGGTAAGCATCCATGATGTTACGGCATTTACTGTGCCGCTAATTACATTGACAACATCTCCTCTTGTCATTTGAGAAGGGGAATCAAAGTCAGCGGCTCTTGTTAATACCCAGTTTACAGCAGTGCCACCTATATTAGTTACCGTATATATTCCGTTTTGCAAGGTAGTTGTTTGATCTTTAACTAAAACTCTATCACCTAAAGCTAAAGCAACTCCATCAATAACCAGTGGTATTTGAGCCCCCGAATTAGTCAAGGTAGCTCCAACACCGCTTAAACCGTTGACGTAAATAGTTGTTAAATTAACAACAGTTGCCACTAAACAAGCGGGTATCGTAGCAATATTATTTAATACCCAATCTTCAGTTGCTAAAGTAAACCAGTTTGTTCCATCGGTAATTTCTGGTTTTCCGGTAGATGTCAGTAATGGTGCTTTTAGGTTATTATTATTTAAGTCGTCACTCATGTTTTATCTCTTATCTTTCTTAATAAATTTTATCATAAAATCAAAGCGAAGTGTTAAACCTGATCATTCCGGGAATTAGGTTAGTAGGTCTTTGAGCGCTATTGCCTGCAGGCATAGTCATTGAGCCGTTACCGCTAAATACCGGATTAGGTTTAAATGTGGTAACAATCGGCGTACTTAATAATCCGCTACCGGTTATATCCCCCTGTAATGTCAATCCGGTATTTAAAAGAGTATTTAAGTAAGTTTGAGCTTCATTGGCGCTGGTTGCCGCGTTACCTGCTGAACCTGACGCTGCTTGGGCAGAGGAAGAGGCAGAATTAGCAGAACTTGAAGCGCTATTTGCTGACTGCTGAGCATCAGAAGCAGAACTTGAAGCACTACCTGCTGAAATTCCAGCTGCTAGAGCAGCCGCTGTAGCTACAGCAGCTGCTCCCGTAGCCTCTGCTGCCGATCCAGACGCCTCTACTGCCGCTGCCGTTGCCTCTGCTGCCGCTGCCGTTGCCTCTGCTGCCGCTGCCGTTGCCTCTGCTGCTGAGGCGCTAGCCTCTAATGCTGATGCAGCGGCTTCCTCCGCAGAAGCTGCAGCCTCTTCTGCGTATAGCTGACATTGTTGCTCTATTTCTTCTAATTGCTGGATAGTTGCATAATCCTCCCCGGCAATTGCAATAGCAAATGCCCCTCCTACAACAATCTTGGCCATTCCTATCCCGAGTTCCTCTAATACCTGTGCTTCAGGTAAGTTGACACTCGGAGTTTTAATGATGTATGTAGCATCGGTTGGAGCAAGGTTTAACTGAACTTCTACCGGTCTGTTTGCAGCGTCCCCTTGCCAGACTCTGCCGTCAGTTAAGGAGGGGAGGTTTGCAATATCTATAGTTTGCCGTGCTTCCGGCACGTTATTTAAACCTCCCATCAATAGTTGATTTTCTAGGATGGTAGCAGCAACAATCGCTCCTGTTCCTGCGCTGCTCGTCTGCATCCAGGAGCCTGCCGGTAAATTCGAGAGAAATTGTGAACCGGGCATTAATGTTTGCAGTACGCTGTTACCTTTTCCAAGAATAAAATTAGATCTAAAGAATCTGAAATTAATCAGGGCAATATCTCCTTCTAACACTAATAAGGCAGTAGATTCTTCCGGTCTATTGCTATCTGTGCCGTGCCAGATTTTACCTCCTGAAATAACAATCGGGTTAGTTGGATCAAGAGGATTGGGCACATTAATACTTATAGTTCCTAAGTTTGGTAGGTTATCAATGGTAATGGTTTGCTGCGCTGTTGCAATATTTGAGCTATTACCTATGAATAATTGACCTGAAGGTAAGGTAGTACTTAAATAATCTTCTCCAGGGATGGCAATTTGTATAACGCCATCTTTGTTTTTCATTAAGCCGTTATTTAGTTGATTTAAGGCTTGAGCGTTTGGAAGGTTAGAACTTGGTTGCTGCAAGATATATGTCGCATCCTTTGGTGCTGATCCTCCGCCGGCATCTATAAACGATAAAATACCGGTGCCATTTGTTGCTAATACCTGCCCATCAGTTCCATCTTGCAGCGGTAATCTCCAGATGGTGTTCCCGGTTAAATTACCGGCAATAAAACCGACATAATAATCATTAGAAGGATTACTCCACTTTAGCCTATTAGTAATAATATCTTCAGTATTAGTGATATTGGCAGAGTTAATGCCGTTTGCATATATTGTATAAAGCTCAGCAGTACCGCCGGTAATAATAGGAGACAAAATACTTTCAAAACTAGCTTCTTTTGCATATAAATAGTTAATTGGAGTGAGGCCTTCACCTCTATTAGCTAGTGCTATAAAAGCTGCCTTTTCCCTATCAAAACCCGGATTGAAATTATTAGCCATTACTTTAGAACTTAATTTGGTGCAATGATTCTAAACGCTCTTGTGCGTCTATGTTACTAACACTCTGACCGGCAAAATCAGGTAAAACAGGGGGTATATCATCACTTGTAAAGTTGATGTTTTCTAAAATAGCAGGAGAACTATTACCAGTTGCCTCAGGGCCTTGTGGTGTTTCAATGCCAAACGGGCGAGGATTTTGCACGGCTTTTGGATCACCTTTTATTTGTGGTGGTCTATTCTGCTCGTTTGGCTCATCAACAAAAGGTCGTCCGACTATTGCCCCTGTCCAGACTAACTGATTACCCCTCCATTCATATTGCTTAACTAGATCAGACCTGCTAAAAGGAAATCCTGAATAATCACAAGTTCCAATAGGTTCAATTACGTCCTTTCTAACGTAATCTCCCATTTGCGTATTTACAGGAGTATTCTTTAAACTAGTCACTATATACCTCCAGCTTAAGCGGGACTTCCGTCGTATTATTAATTACTGCCGGACTCAGCGTTTCCTGATATCTCATTTTTAAACCTTCTTCTTTTTCAGGGGCGTATTGTGCTGCTAGCATGCTGGCTAACCCGTATATTAGAGGAGTATAAAAATATGCCGGAATATCAATGCCTTGCGTGTAATTCTCTAGCGTTTCTATACTACTTTGACCGCTATACATTATTAAATTATACATAGGAGCAGCAGTCTGCCATATATACAAGGATGGAGTCCGCTGGTAATCAACATAGTAAATGGTAGGCCTGCCAATTTGTGATTTATTTGGATAGGTGAGATATTCATATCTGGATACCTCGCTCATGGTAGTGTCCTGTATTCCATTGTTAAAATATACTTCCGAGATATCAAGAATAGCTCCTCCTGTTTCCTGTATCTGATAATATGGACACAAAGCTAAATTATCTTCCAGCAAAAACCACTGCGTAATACCTTTTTTATATAAGGTTTTAGGAATAGTCTTAGCATAATAAATCGTTTGATAATCGCTGCTCTGGCCAGAAAATGTTAAGCTATACTCCCTATCTACATTTGATTGTACACCTAGAATTTTGATCACTTGGGGAGTAGAATAAGCATAACCTATCAAGCCGTTTACTTGGTCTTGAGTACAAGCAGTATTAGGATTACCGTCAAAAGCATAAGCTGCCACTCCTCCATATCCTCCGTTATTAGGCACTCCACCAAAATTCTGTCTTGTATTACTTCTTAGGAATACCTGAAATACTTTAGTAATGTTGCTCGGCAGTAGGTAGGATGCTTGCCCCGGAGTTAAAAAAACAGGATTTAGCTTTAATGTCCATAAGTTGACGTTAGAGTTAGCCCAATCGCTTAAGATGAAATTGATAATATTAAGTGCTGAATTATATTGCTCGGCAGTGACCATGCTCAGAGGCATGCCTATTAACTCGTAAGCCTTTCTGATAATCAGCTCTCCTTTTATGCTATTAAAATTATAACTTCCACTAGTTGCCGGCATTTGACTTACCTTTATTTTACTTATGAAATCCTTCTCAAAGTCTCTGCAAGATTAGCCTCTTTTTTTATTAAATAATTTTTAGAATGTTCAGCTCGTTCTAATTTTGTCTCTGGTATTTTTTTATCTTGCGGAACATGTAAAGCCTTATGGAGGCCTCCTTTATGTTTTATAGCAGTATTAATCCAATCTTTTTTACCACGCATAATATGAATCCTTTTATAGTTGCAAGAATTGGCATTTTAGAACCGAACCATTATTATTAGGGCCAATTTTAATGAGTAAATTGGAAGCTAAAGAATTATACTGTAGTAATGCAGATGCCGTAGCAGCGGCCGCGGGAGCTGCAAAATTACCATTAGCGGCGGCGGTTAAATCATCGTATTTCCCTAGGCCTAAGTTATTTTTTAGTGATAAAAATACCTGATAAGTAGCAGGATTAGCCGCTGCTGCTACGATATTTAAGGCATAACTTACTCCTGAAGTATTAAGCTTAGCCGTATTTAATAGAATCATTGGAAAATATCCAACAGAAGCAACGCCGACTTGAAGAGTAGAAGCTGTAGTACCGCTTGGAATTATCTGCAGTAATGTATCAAAGCAGTTGACGCTTGTAACTGTATTTGCATTTGGCCCAGCTAAAGTTTCGCTAATAAAAACTCCATTCTGATAACCGGTAATAAGAAAATTAATACCGGAAAGATTGGCAGCTGAATTAAGCGTAATTCTTGGAACAATACCAAAATCATCAACAAAGTTAGCTGTTTTTGTGGTTTTGTTAACATAAGAACCATTTAACAGCAGCGAAGTATTTGCAGTTAGTCCTTGGAAGAGTGATATTCCATTTGCTAGGGGAGCAGGCCAATTGTATTCATAAAATTGAGACATAATTTCTCCTTTTATTTATATTGCAGGAAGCACTAGCTAAGCTAATTTAGTTAGTGCCTCTTTCTTTAAACAGATTCTTAAACCTTATTTTTATAAGGTTTAAGCTGTAGAACCTTGTGCGCCGATTACCCCAAGAGGAGTAAACATGCCAAAAGAATAACGACCCGATGCAAGTACTGACATGGTTTCAGTTACAGGATCGGTTGTAACATTTACTTTAAGCGGCCGTCTTACAAAATGCTTACGAGTTCCCTTGACATTAGTTAATCCAAACCAGTTGCTAGGACTTGTTAAGAAATGGCTTACCTCATAACCTTGCGGAATAGCCTTCATGTTATAAAGTGCATTTATGTCGTTATTAGCCGTTCCTGTTCTAAATACGGACTCAAGTAACCTGCAACCTGAGAACATTAAGTCTTGTGGAAGTAACAATCTCTCAATTTGAGCATTAATTAGTAGCCCTGCCTGATCTTTCATTTTACCCGCTAGTATTACTGCCTGTTCAACGCCTGCTTCACTAAAGTCGACATTAACATTAACGCCGTTATATGCCCCAACTCTGTTAGAATAAACACCGCCGTCGTAAGGTTGAGAACCGGAGCAAAGAGGTTGTCCGTTACTTTGTACTGCTGCTACGTTAAACGCCTGGTTAAAAGGGTTCATGGCTACTACTTCTCTGGTTTGTTCATAGGAAGTAGTAAGCGATTTAGTACCGTTAAAGAACTGATCGGCATAAAGATCATCCTCCATGGCAATATTGGTAATCTGAAAACCGAGAGCAAATTCCCGGTGGACAAATTCATAAATAAACCGCTCAGCCATGCTATCCATTTTAATAGGAGCACCTTGGGTTTTCTCAAGAGCGTAACCTGTTCCTCTAATATCAACCAACCTTTCGGTATGTTTGACAGAATTAGCCTGTTCGTAGATTTTGGTATATTCCCCCTTAAACCGATCATACTGAGATTTTACCTCATACAGACCCGGCCAAAGCAGACTTGGAATATCACCGGTTGTTATAATAGACATAATTAATTACCTTTATTTTTAGTGTTAGTTTTCTTTACTGATCCTGCCTTAACAGGTGTTTTCTTCTTCTCTTTCGGTAGATATAATCCCTCCTTTAAAAGAGACGGCATATTGCCGCTTGTTATTATGGACATAACCTTATACTCCTATGCTCCTGCTGTTGGGCCTGCTACGCCGCTTGATCCATACATATGCTTGTTAAACTTAACTAGTAGGTTAGTAAACGGCATATTTACACCTGGTACTAATCCTGCAGGATTGCTATTTCCGGTAATGACTGGATCAATGCCAATAATTTTTACGTCTAAGGTAGCTGTAGTAGCTGAGTAAGTTGAGCCATCGAGATAGTAAACAGAGCCATATATATTACTACCGGTGCGTGGATTTTGACCACCTGCGATAGCAGTAGCATCCGTGAAGGTTATTCCTGCCACTGATAAACTGGCATTAAGACCAAGTCCGGTTGCTAAAAAAGTAATTCCTGTTGCAGCTGCAACAGAACTTGATACCTGCACTCTAAATACTGCCATTGGATCATCATTAACATATGCAATAATAGGTGTGCCGGCTTTCACCGCTCTACCACCGGGCCAGTAATCAGATTCAACAAGTATGCCGGTATTTGCATCAGTATAAGCACAACTTATGAATACCCCAAGGAAAGCATCAGCATCTGCCGTTGCAACAGCTTGCACCTGTGTTCCGTTTGTTGGAGCTGATAACTTTTGTGGTGCTATTGTTCCTGCCATGACAGCAAGGCCCGGATTACTTACAAATTTAATGGGATCACCCTGAAAAATACTGTTTGGCTGCGTGGTTAAGCCATCAGCAGATGCATAAATAAAGTATTGACCTAGTTTTTGTGTTCCGCCGTTTCCTATTTGAGACTGAACCACTTCCAAACCATAAGGTCTATTAATGCCGTTAGACATAATTTCCTCATATATTGTTAATTATTAAAAAACGTAAATATTTTAAATTTAAAAAAAGATAAGCTAATTCAAGCTTTTAAAGACCTTTTAACGTCTAGTTATGACGATAAACTTTGATTCTAGATAAGTTTCAAAACTAGCCTTTTTGTGTCTTGCGATGACAGAGGTAGCTTTTCCAGAAAAAGATTTAGCTACAAACTACGACCTTTTTAAGTCTAGTCATGACTTTTTTTCTATCTAATTATATTATAGCAAAAGGACTACTGCTTTTGCAAATCGCACTACTAATTTAGGGTTGTTTAGATATCTTCAATCCCGTGAGCGAGTATTGCTTCAAGTTCTTCTTGTTCTACTTTATTAACTATTTTTTTCCATTTTATATAGTTAATTTCAAATATACCGTTTTTTCCGTCTCTTAAATCTTGTTTTACTTCTTCATTACCTAAGGCCATTCTGGTTAACCTTATCAAATAAAAATTATTATTTTCGGTTAATATTTTTTTTAAAACGTTTTTGATTTTATTTTCCGATGGGCCATCGCTAATAAAATCATCAATAAATCCATTTACAAAATTCAAAATAATAAAATATTTTTCTTTTTTATCTAAAATTACTTTAACGGAGAAATACTTTTCCGAGTTTAAGTACATATCTTTTATTTCGTATTCATACATAGCATATTCTCTCGATTAAATTCTTTAAAAATTAACTACCAAATACTACCACAGATACACCATCAAGTACAGGTAGTAAGTTACCAAGCGTATCGGTTGCAAAAATGATGACCTCTGTTGCCGACCTAGACCTAAAGAACACCTGAAACGGCGCTATTACTTCCGTTCCTCGGCTAAGCGCCGTTAATACAGCATAATTACCATCAGGAAAAGGAGTAGCAAACGTTATAACATACGACCCTTGCGCTCCACTAACCGATGCTATATTAAAGCTGCTTTCTATCTGGATATTGTTACTTGCGGCATTATTATCGTAAAAGAAACAATAAGCTTTAGCAGTAGCAGGATTTATAATCTTCCCCGGTACGCTCATATTACCGACATTGTCAATTTGAGTACTGTTTAAATTAATTACCCCATCATCTACAGTAGCCAGGTTAATATCCTGATCGCCGCTTGCGGTGGTAATGGTATTTACCGAGATCAAGAGATTACCTACATTAATACTGGATAATCCTACTAGAGAATCGGCTAAATTGATAATTACGTCGTTTGTTTCTCCATCGCCGCTTTGCACATTTATATTAGAGCCGCCTCCTATCTTTCGAGTTACAAAACTTAATGGAGTATTACCGGTTATTACTAAAAAACCATTCTGTACCTGAGTAGTTAGATTATTTAAATTATTCAACGAATCGGCAATTTTAAAAATGATGTTACCTGTTGGTGGAGTAACAGTTGAATTTGTAATCTGCAAGCTGTTATTCTGGCTTTCCGTAGAAAAGCTTACTATACCGCTGCTACCACCCCCAAAAGGTATTACCTGCCATACTCCCGTGCTGGTTAGATTCTCAGTTAGATATATCTGTATTACTTCCCCTGGAATAATTACGTTAGTTAACGGCGTTCCGTCATTATATAAGAGGGTAAAGTCTTTTTGCCCTACATTATTAAACAACAGGCTAGTACCGGTTTCTACAGTATTGGCAGGCGGCAAAGTAATTGTATATGCATCATTACTGGAGCTAACATCGTTAATATCGCTAGCAATCTCTCCTTCGGTGCGTGGATAAGGCCAGGATAGTTTAATGTCGCTATTTAGTATGATTTTAGAATAAGACATAATATCCTACATTGCCCTGTCTGAAAATGGCATGACTGGATTATAGATGTCCGTTTGTACTTTCTGCAAAGTATCACGCATTACTCTTATAGCCTTGTTTTCGTAATATTCCTGCTCTTTAATCCCGTAACGCTCGTCTCTTGCAAGAACGATAGTATCACCGGTAGTAATACAATCATTTTCTGATCTTAAGTCCCCTCTATAAGTACGTTTGTTTTTAAGCCTATCAGGAGATACAATATACCACTTCTTTGCGAGTAACCTGTTAATACGTTCAGGGCTATTAAAGGCAAAGTAATATTCTTCGCCCGGTTGCATTATTTCCTCGATTAAAGCCTTGAAAGGACAGGTTGAATCAGTGAACATCAAATCAAAATCATTGTTTTCAAGATCATGCTCCCTGATATCTCTATCTACGGACTTAAACTCATTATTCTTGTCTTGTTTATATTTAATTGCCATTTTTTGACCTCATTTCCTTATTATGTTTATCTAGAAGCTCCCGATATCTCTCATAAGACATACCAAAAGCAAGTGCCGCCTTTTTCTCTCTATCGCTTAATTCCCTTGTTTTTGGATCAGGAATTGAGTCCATGGGAGCACGGCTGCGAACCGCCCCAAAATGTTTGGCAGGAGTTGTAGTAGTATCCTGTGCCTTTAAATTATCGATATACTCATCTATCATACTGTAATAACTACCAGAACCTATTAGATGTGCCTTATTGGTAGTCTGGTATTTTCTATCTAGTTTTGTAATAAAAGATAATACTGAGGCCGCCAGCTTCTCATCATACTCAGGGGCGTTTCTATCTACTTCGGGATTACTTTCAAGCCAGCTATATAATCTATCCTCATATTCTCTAGCCCGAACCTGATTAAGATGTTCTTCGGAATATTCTTCTTTAGGAAAACTTGCTATTCTAGATGCTTCATTCAAAGCATGGGTCGCCTTTGAAATTTCAGCCGTAGCTCTGCTAACTCCAGCAGCATCTCCGCTCTCTAGTGCTAACTGTAACCTTGCCTGAGCCATTTCAAGTTCGCCGGCAACATTGTTCTTATAATGGGTAGAACCGGTATTTATAGCTTGGCGGAGCATTTGTTCCATTTGTAGTTTTTCTTGATGTAACTGCTCTAACTGCTCGGTCAGCTTCGCTTTTTCTTCACGTTCTTTTTTTAATTTAGACCAGTATTTTTCCTTGTCTTTTTCTGGCGCGGATGTTTTAGCAGCTTTTTCCTCTAGCTTTGTGGCATCCTCGGGAATATCACTTTTACCATCCTCGCCCTCTAAGCCCTGCGATCCTTGTTCTTGTTTTTTAACAGTGGCTTGCTCTTCTTTATCATCACCATTCTCATCCTTATTTTCAGTTACTTCTTTTAAAGGTGGAATAGCGGCGTTTAAGTCGCTTGTATTTTCAATATCTATTTTAAACATATTCTTACCTTGATACTTTTGATGGATTATCAACTAGTAGCTTGATTTTAAAATCTTCTACCATAATTATCGGCTCACCCTCATATTTTGACTGCAGAGATGAACCACGGGGGAATATGACCCAGTCTCCCTCTTTTACATAAGGGCCGCTCGGGAACTGATCGCCCTTATAACTATCTGGCCCAAGCTTTAATACCATACCGACCATTGAGTTATATTCTAGGTCGTCTTTTACGGCAGTTTGCGGGATGATAACTCCTCCTCTTGTGACCTCCTCAACAGGCGGTTTGTAAATAAGAATTAATACATTAATTCCGGTAACTAAAACCTCTCTAAATCTCTCTATCATTGCTTCCTTATTAAAGCTTTGGAGATCAATTCCTTTGGTTTTAAAATCTTCCGGTTTGTAATTGGTTATTTCACAGTTATTCATTGTTATTTACCTCTATTATGTGTCTGTTAAACAGTTCAAGGGCTATATCAAGACCGGCAATTACCCCGACATGATACTTGTAATTCTCTAGCGTAGAAATTGCTGCCGGATCACTTAAAATGCTCCTGTATCTATCAATTTCAGCTTCAATATTTCCTATAACGCCGGAAGTAAAAGAGCCTCGGCTATAGATATTATTTCGGTTCATTCCGATCATTTACTGCTCCTCCCCATATTTCTAGGCTTTACTGCTGCTCCGCTTTTTGTAGCAACGTCCTTTCTAATTTTAGCGCTACCCCCAGCAGCATACTTATTACAGCTTGTTTCTTTTTCTCTGGCTCTTTCTTGCATTTGACGCATTGCAAGCTCTCTTTTTTGCCTATCCATAAATAATCTCCTCTTGTGTTGGCGTGGATGAAATTTGCGACCGTAGTGCTTCTACTTGTGCCTTTAACTCAGCTTCTTTTGCCTTGTACTCAAGCTTTAGTAGTTCAAGCTCGTTCTTAGTACTCATTTCCTGTTCCTTAGTTAGCGTATCTATTACTTTTTCTTTCTCGGTTAATTCTAGTTTTAAAAGTTCAATTTGATATTTCTGCTCGGCAAGTTGTTGTTGCTCCCGTACTTTTAACTCGGCTAAATATTTCTCTTGCTCTAACTTTGCCTTATCAAATTCAATATTTGCTTGCGTTTTGTAGCCATCAGCTTCAATATTTAAATGAGCTAACCGTTCCTTTGACTCTACTTCCAGTCTTCGCTGCTCAATATCTGCAATCTGAACCTGCAAAGCCGGGTCTATAGGTTGCTCCTGCTGCTCTTGTGGTGCTACTTCGGGAAGTAGTATCTTATCAATGTCATTAATACCAAGAGCCTGATATACTTTTAAATATACCTCTCTCATGTTATGTAGCTCAGGATTGCTGCTAGCTAACTTTAAAATACTCTCTGCCTTGATTATTCGCTGCGTAGAAGATTCAACAGACGGATCAGATACGGGTATAACCTTCAAGCTTTCTTTATCTAGAGGTAGAGACGGCAAATTGAACATTTTATAAAAGAGTTGTAGCTCTTCACTAAAACTACTATGAACTGTCCTCATTATTGCCGATTGCATCCGATTTGATACTTCAAGCAAGGCAATGGTAGTACCGACAGGCGTATTCTGATTATTTTCAGTAAGCCCCATCTCAGTTGCAGACGCTAGTTCCTGTGTCTGAGCAGTTATCCGGTTAATATATTCAAGTAAAGCGGGAGACGGCCCATTATAAGGAAGCGGCATAATTGAATCACGGAGCGACAAATTACCGGTTTCAACAGTTACAAATTGTCCGGGTAATATCGTTAAATCATTATTGGTAGTCTTTATTCCCTTGGACTTCATCCCTCCTGGAAAATTCTGGAAAATAGCTGCGTCAATCGCCATTTGCTGCATGGAAGTTAAGCTCTTTGAATTAGAGCCGAGTATTTGAGCAAGACCAAGTCCAAAAACATCAAACCCGGGGAATAAATTATAATGAATAAAGCAGTTAATCCTTGTTCTGGTTGGATCGCTTTCATGCCAATTTGGCGCAAGTGATACGATCTGATTAGTAACCCCGCATCTGGTAATAACGTAAGGTAGCGGTATGCTATAATCGTCAAGCGAGGTACTATCATCAAAAAAATCATTTAAAACCAGATATTCATGTGTTTCATAAAAAGGAAAACGGGAGCCGGTCGGATCAACCTGTTTTTGCTCATTTTTATCCTTTTCTTCTTCGCCCTCGCTGCTGCCCACGTTATCTAGGTAATCAAGATCAACTTTTGAAAATATCCCGCTATTCATATTAAAGAGGATTTCTCTTTTAGAGAGATATCTAATATGAGTTAGACGATTTGATTCGGTAATACTTGAGCAGTTATTATCAAATAAAAAATCCTCAGGCATGATAAACCGGCTCAAGGGTTTGCCTGTAATAGGGTCATAGTAGATTTTACGAAATACGCACCCATAAAGAATCAGATACAATAAGAACCGATCGTAATCAGGATAAAAACCTTTATCTTCTACAGTTAAATACTCGTTTAAAATATCCCTGACCATCTCGCCTTTTAATTCGTAGTCTTCCTCCACACTTATATCGGTTCTAAAGCCTACAGGGCCGGTAGCGGGTAATAATTCAGAGCGAAGCGTTGCCCAGAGCCTTAGCACGCTGCTTGAAAAAGTAGTATCGTAAGTCTTAACCTGCGCGCTGTTTCCAATAGAAGAGTTGGATTTACGGATGTTTGCAACATCCCCGTCTTGTATTTCCTCAATTTTAAAGCCGAGCAGATTTTTAGCCTTTTCAATTATATCAAGCCAAGGTGCGCGGTTTTTCTTATCTTTTTTTGTTACCTCTTCCAGGTAAGCAGCTATTTTATCCCTGACTGCTTCCGGTATATCGTCTGCAAAGTTACTATTAAAGGCAGTAGGAACAGGCGCTAATTCTTCGCCCTTCTTATCCATACGTGATAAAATTTGATCTTCTAAAGATAAAAGAGGATCGTCTATTGCTTCAGGAAGTTCTACTTCTTCCGGTAAAATGCCCATATCTTGTTCTAGTGGAATTTGTTCTTCCATCGGCATTTCTTGAGTAAGATTTAGAGATTCAGGCTCTAAATTCTCTAGCCTTGACAAATCAGGATTAGTCTTTCTTTTTTGCTTTCTTCTTGTTGCCATTAGTATAATTTCCTAAATTTAGTAATGGTTTCATCTTCCTTGACATCACTTGTATGGGTTAAAGCATCAAAGTCTCGGAGGTACAAAATTGCCTGTGTCATCGAGTCAACGAGGTCTTTTGATTCCCCGTTTGGAAAGGTTATCACTGTTTCTAAAAACTCTTCGGCCATAGGAGTTAGCCTTTCAGGGTTTTTCTCTTCGGTCGGCAAATAAATAAGCCCGCACTCAATAAACGGTGCTGCTCTCTGGACTCTTGCATTCTTATCGCCTTTTGGGGTGTAACCTATAGCAGGAATCCCTCCAAGCCTTAGATCACGTATTAACGGATCGCCCGTTGCTTTTGCTTCTATTAAACAACAATCAACAGTTCTTTGAGCAGGCATTGGGTTTTTATGCTCGCCTACATCCTTATAGTCTCGAGCAAGGCGCTGTGCTCTAGCTCGAAGGTCTGGGTATCCCACGCGGTCACGCCAAGTAGATAAGAGCATCATCCTAAATAACTCATCCTCGGATTTCTCGCCCCATACTCCCCATGTAGTACAGGCAGAATATGCAGCTGTTGGTTCATCGGAAATTGCCGTATCCCAGCTCTGCAATATATAATCAAATTTAGGCTTAATGGGACCACCCCAGAGCTTAAACCATTTTTTCTTAAGTATTCCTCCACCAATTGGTGAAGGTCTTTGCTGGCATTGCCCTGCATATCCATAAGAGCCAAGCAACTTTTTTAACTCATTTACTTGCTTTTCGCCAAAACGTAAGTCATTCAGTACTTCCCCTTCTTTGGTTCTCGGGTCTTCCCAAACTTTCTTGTCTATGCCAAGGGGAACTGTAATACACTTCCGTTTTTCTTCAAACTCTAGCGGTAGCACTAATTCTACCCAGTCGCTGTCGCTGTCATTCTTTCTGATATAACCGGTTAAATCGTTTTCGTGCGTTCTTTGCTGGACAACTATTCGGCAGTCATTAGCAGGGTTATTTGAACGGGTAGACATTCTTTGCGTCCACCAGTTAATTACGTTCTCACGTTTGATTTCAGAGAGATCACCTGGGTCGTTAGGGTCATCAATGATAATAATTGAACCGCCCTTACCGACAGTTTTAGATACTACGCTCGTTGATTGCCGATAGCCTGTTTTGGTATTCTGGAAAAAGCTTTTAACGTTCTGGTCTTTTAGAAGTGGGAATCTATAGCCCCAGTTATCCTGATACCAGTTGCTCTCGAGTAAAGCTCTGTTTTTCTGCGCATGCTCAAGACTTAAGGAATTAACGCAGGATACAGTTAAAAACCTCTCACTAGGGTTATGTATCCACACCCACGCAGGAAAAGCTACCGATATTAAATTGGTCTTACCCGTGCGAGGCGGAACGTTAATAATCAGCTTCTTTATTTGCCGCGCGTAAACCGCCTCTAAATGCTCGGCTATTGCCCTTATATGCCAGCTATCAACATAAGGCATATTACCTTCAATATAAGGCCATGCCGCTTTAAAAAACTCATATAAAGAGCCTGTAGCTAGGTATCGTTCTCTTAAAGAGAAAAGCTTTGCTCTTTGATTTTCTATCTCTGCTAGGTGCATCAAACTTATTTAAGTATTATTTTCCATTTAAATTAATTATAACACACCACTTTTTAATCTTGATTTTCTCGTGCTTTTTTGAGTTTTATGCTTCGGCCATTTGTGCTATATCTAATTTTAATAATTTAAAACAGGAGAGACATCTTATGAAAAAAGTATCACTATTACTTAGCATTTTACTTGCAAGCAGCACAGCATTAGCCAGCGATCCAGTGCCTGTAGTGTCGGATTTAAATGTAAAACTTGGTGCTTTTGCCGTTTTTGAAAGCGGGTTTAGCAAGCAAGAGAAATTAAAAGGAGCAGAGAAGAATATATCGGCTAATAAAAAAGGCATGGCTTTTTTTAATAACTCGGCTTTTGTTGCTAATATCTCAAATACTGCCAACGATATTACTTATGGAGCTAAAATTGTTTTAGTTCCTACGACAAAAAGAAAAGTAAACAGTGATTATAATGGTTCTCATGTATTCTTAGAACATGAGTTTGGGAAAATTGAAGCAGGATCACCAATCCCAGTTGCAAGAAATATGACCATCAATGATGGAGCTATACCTGCAAACTATATAAAAACAGGCATAGAGTATTTAAAACAAGGAACAAAGGCTAGCCCATCATTTTTAACTTCCGAGGAAACTATCCTTGGTGATTCTATAACTGCCGGCTTAGACTCAGCAACTTATAGCAGCGAGCCTCCAAGAACAATAAATTATTATACTCCTAAGTTTGATTTAACCGATTCCAGTAAAATCAGGTTTGGTATATCCTATACCCCTGATTCTGCTAATACCGGCATAGACAAACCATCAGTGAAATCAGACGGCATAACAAAATATGCAATTGAAGAAACAACGCTAGACAGATTTGAAATTGATAAGTCTGTTAAGGATGCGCTAACCGGCGGAATGGTATTTGAGCAAAAACTAACTGAAGAAGCAGAATTAAAACTGGCTCTAACCGGTGAATACGGCAAATCTGTCGGTAAAATTAAGAAATTTGCCAATAAAGACGATAAGAATCCGCTAGAATATAAATTAAGTGGTTTAAAAGCTTATAATATCGGTGCTGAATTAAAAATAGGTGATTTTAAGTATAATGCCTGTTATGGCTCTTTCGGTAAAAGTTTGACTTCTAAAGAATTACATAAAGCCGGTAATAAATCTCAATACTATAATGCAGGTATTGCCTATACTTATAATACTGCTACGACAACTTATCTAGGATATTTTGCTTCTGATAAATTTAAAAATAAAGTCAATTCAGTAAAATTAGGCGTTAGCCACATACTTGCACCGGGGCTTAAGCCTTATGCTGAAATACATGCTTATACTCTTAAAGGTAAACCTGAATTTTATCCTAATTTAAAAGCAAGAAAGGTAAAAGGCACTGTAGCACTACTTGGTGTTAAGTTGTCTATTTAATAAAAAAATAATCGAGGTAAACAAAAATGAATAAGCAAGAATTTATAGACCATATTGCAAGTCAGCATAAATGTACCAAGGTAGAAGCAGAGAAAGCTATTGATATATTTACTTCTTCGGTAATTGATGCTTTGGGAGAGGGCAAGGAAATATCCCTTATTGGTTTCGGTAGTTTCAGCGTCAGTAAAGTAGCAGCAAGGTCAGGACGTAATCCTAGAACTGGTGAAAGCCTGAATATTGCGGCTTACAACCAACCTAAGTTTAAGGTAGGGCAAAAACTAAAAGATGCCGTTAACAAAAAATCACGTTGACAGAGGGGGGTGATTTTTTATATGCTCTCGAACATGATTTTTTTTCATAATTAATCATTATTTTTCCTGTAGACGTACCGACTTGTTAGTGAATTTTCTGGGTCGGTACGACTTTCTTACTCATCCTCTAAATCCTTATACTCTTCACCGCAAATTCTTTCTTTTAATAATTCTTTGGCGTATCCTAGCCTATGTTGCTTATTATCATAATCAACTAACTGATTTTTCCATTCTAGATACCACTCGCCTATTTGGTAGCAAATAAAATCTACTTGCTGCTTTGTAAATTTTCTCATTTTCTCTCCTGTTTTATTTTAAAAATAACTGCACTTTGATCGCCCGTTCTACTTCTAGCATATCTTTACTAGAAATTTGACCAATTCTTTTGCCTAATCTCTCTATGCTTACTGTAGCTATTTGATGGGCTAAAGCCTTACTTGTGTTACTATTAAGGTAAACTATAGCCTCGGATGAATAACATTGCGTGCTATTACTAGTTAAAGGAACTACCTGTACCCGTTTTAATACTTTGTTTGAATTATCATTACTTATAATAACAGCGGGCCTAGTTTTGTTAATTTCTTCTCCAATAGAACTATTAAAACTTACCCAGTATACTTCACCTCTCTTCGTATGCATCTCCGACTACCCCTTCAATCCATTCGTAAGCTTCTTTTTCTCTTTCCTCATCTTTAGCCATTTCCATATATTCTTGCTCTAATTCTTTATTAAGAACATATGGTTTAACTAAATTTTCTATAAATTGGCTAATCTTTCCTCTTCCTATGATTGAATGTAATTCATGATACACATTTTCATCTAAAGTAATTGTTAATTTCTTGTGCATAATAACCTCCTTAATACATATAATTATACGTATTATATTACAAAAGTCAATTTTATTTTATTGAATTTTACAAACTGCAAGAAAAGATAAAGCAGTGGGATAAAACTAGCATAGATTATTGGAATGAGTTATTAGATACTTTTAGGTTTATAAAGAGGCAGTTTTTAAAGTGTATGAAAAACGGCCGTTTTTCTTGTGTTACTACAATTTAAATAATTAGTAAGAGTTTTACTTGTTATATTCTTATTTTATGTTATTATTTAAGTATCTTAAAAAACTGTTTAATACTTATGAGAGTATCTACTAAAGGACAAGTTACTATACCTTATGAAATGAGAACCAAATTAGGTATACTTCCCTATACAGAAGTTGATTTTATTCTTCAAGATGATGGAATTTTGATTCAAAAGCAATACGGAAGTAAACGTAAAGGTTCAAAATTACTAGAGCAGCTATCAGGTAAAAGTAGGTTAAATATGTCTACCGAATATATAATGAAATTAACTAGGTCATGATTTTAGTAGATAGCAATATATTACTTGATATCTTAACTCTTGATCCTAAGTGGTACGACTGGTCGGCTTCTAAACTTAGCTTTATTGCTGAAACACACGAGCTAATTATCAATGACATAATATATACCGAAATTTCAATCGGCTTTGAAAGAATTGAAGATTTAGAGGAGGCTTTTTCTAGAGACTTTTTTAAAATTATGCCTATACCAAAAGAAGCGCTGTTTTTAGCAGGTAAAGCTTTCCTGCAATATAAATTAAATAACGGTGCCAAAAATTCAGTGCTTCCTGATTTTTTTATCGGCTCACATGCATCAGTATTAAACATTCCTTTATTAACAAGAGACACAAGTCGTTATAAGACTTATTTCCCTAAACTACAGCTAATCAGTCCTTAATTTCTACCAATCATAAGGGTTCTTAAGCTCACGCAAAGTTCTTTTTTCTTTCTTCCTACGTAGCATTTCGTAAAACTTCTTAACAGGGTCTTCTGCTTCTTCTGAATTTAAATCCTGAACAGGTATCCTCTTCCTGTATTGTTCTTCCTGCTTTCTATTGTGTCTATGAGTACTTTTAGATTTACGATGATATTGGTAAGTGAGATTATACTTTTGTATATACTCGTTAAAAGCTTTGATATGTACTCCGAGAGTGTGAGCTACAGCTGACTTGGATTCACCACTCTTTAACAACTCTTGTATTGCTTCGGGGGTATAATTTTGTAAAATTAATTCGCTTTTAGTATTATAATATTTCTTACTCATTCTTAGTCGTATTCTTCTTTACTTGATCATTTATTGATCTTTCTAAACGTGAAAGTCTATCGTGTAAAAGATCGGTAACTTTTGCAAGTTTTTTTATTGATTGATCCATATTCTTTATAATATCAAACAAATTTTTCATCGCATATAATGCAAAAAATAAACACCCTACAATCCCCGCAATTATTAGATTCAAGAGCATAACTTATAACCTCTTTGTCTTCTTCGCTTTTTAATAGTATCTATAATTAGCTCTATATCCTGCTTATCCTTAGAAGATACAACTTTATAATTCCCTAAATTACCACCTATTCTGCCCCAACTACATATTATATCTATAGTCCCAAATAATGTGGGTTGGAATATTATTTTGTAATACCTATTGTTCTTTATCCAAAACAGGGACATAAGTTAATCTTTTTTTAGGAAGTTTTGATATAGGTAATTTACCACGAACTAAATTGTCTCTTGCTATTAGATTATCATATTCATTAGTTACAACCCAATCATCATTTAAACTCTCTGTATCTGACAAAAGACTATAATTTTCATAAATTTTACCGCCTGTTTTATTAAAACTTAGTTTTCGTAAGCAATCAGTCCTTTGGCTTTTATAAATACAATAATATTTACCCATCCTCTTAATAACTGCATCCTTTTCGTATACCTTTCTTATTGCTTCTATAAAATCCATTTTTAATGCTCTAATCCTTTATATATTCCTTAATATAATTTATTAGAACATTAGTGATATTACTCTTATTGCGGATAGCTTTCACTTTTAGATTGTCTCTTAAAGATTCTGGTAGAAGAATTGTTATATTTACCATTTTTTCTTTTACGACTTCTTTTAGTGCTTCTTCCTTATAAAGATTAGAATTATTTTGTAATTTAGGTTTTAAAGCCATTTCATTGCCTCTAGTATTTCATTTCTGATAAAATCTATTTCTAACGTTGCATCGTTAAAAACCTGAGTATACACAGTGTTCCCTTCACTTGCAGATGTTGGATATACTACTCTTTGCGTAGTGTATGAGTTAAGAACAGGTAAGTTATATTCTTTCAAAGCTTCTAACACCTCTTGGCTTAGCTTGGTGTTTTTAATCACCCTACTAACTACAAACGCAGCAAGTGGCTTACCATCAGCAACTTCCTGTCTTGCTTTTATTATTTCTACTAAATCAGATGTTGCCCAAATATCCCAAGGGGATGGTTGGACTGGTACTAAAACAAAATCTGCTATCTTTACCGCCGCAGCTGCTAGCTTGGTTATTGACGGCGCACCATCTATAACAATAAAATCATATCCAGCTTTAACCGCCTCTATATCGCTTGCGAGTGAAACCCTATCTAGTCCTATAACTGGAATAATCCTACCATCGTTCTCTACGTTCCAATCTCTAGCAGACCCTTGAGGATCACTATCAACAAGTAACACTTTATGGCCTAAATTCTGTAATGAATGAGTCAGATTTATAGCAATTGTAGTCTTACCACATCCGCCTTTCTGGTTAAGTACTGCTATTATTTTCATATATAATAATATAGTGATTTAATAATACTATTATATACCAGTTACTGTATATTACAATATAATAATTTACTGAAGTTATTATATATTGTTTACCGTATATTATTATTTCTTATAAAGATCGTGATGGTAAATTTCAGGTTCTCTTGGACGCAATTTTTCTCTTTCCTTGCGAGCTTCTATAAGTTCCCTATACCTCATTAACGCATAGCTCTGATCTTGCCTAATTGCACTTAATATCTCTTTATCTTCTTCTGCTAGAAGTTGTTGTTTATAAGTTACTCTTCTGCTTTCATTCATATATCTTCCTGATGACATGGTTATTTCTTTATATTTTTTTCTAACAAATCCAATTTCTGCAGTGTTTGATCTAGTTCTATTGCAAATGCTTTAGCCTCTTCTATTTCCATTTCTTTTGATACCGCCTTGTCTACCTGAGTACGGCTTTCTATGTTCATTTTAGCTATTGCTAAACCGGTAAGCTGTTGAGCTTCAGAAACGCTGATCTCACCTTCTTCTAAAGCAGTTAAAGTACTATTTACTATTTCCATGGCAGATTTATTACCGAATGATATTTGCAACTCATTATTGTTATTATTGCTTTCCATACCAAAACCGGTATTACGTAAATAAAACTGAATTGCACTTAAATTAATGGTACTCAACTCATCATTTTTGATAAACCTCCAAAGCCTTGAGAGAACATACTCCTTGCCCTTAAAGCGACCCCTCCTCCAGGAGGCCATTAAAAGGCTATCTTCTTTAAGCTTTCTTTTAAAACTGGTAGGAGATATCTTTAAGAAATAAGCAATCTCTCTCTGCGTATGACCGTGCGCTGCCAAGGATTCAACCTGTGCAGACTCATCGGGCGTAATATCTCTTTTCGGTTTACCCATTCAACAATACAGCTTTTTGATTAGTTTCCTTTTCCCACCTCTTTATTATAACATCAACATAAGCCGGGGATAATTCCATCATATAGCAGTTACGCTTTGACCGCTCGCAGGCAATTAACGTAGTACCGCTACCGCCAAACGGATCATATACGCTTTCACCTTGTGCAGAGTTATTAAGTATTGGCCGAAGCATGCACTCCATTGGCTTTTGCGTGCCGTGACCGGTTTGCTCTTCTTTATCTATTCCTTGAGTAAGAGCATTATCTATATCCCATACTGTTGTTTGATCACGACGTCCCTGCCAATTATGCCGGATTTTCTGGCCTTTTCTTACCGCATACCATAAAGGCTCGTGTTTATAATGGTAATCGCCTCTACTTATAGCAAAATGCGGCTTATTCCAAATAATAAGGCTCACTAGATCAAAGCCGCTATTCTCTATATTCTCGGCAAACTTGTGCGTATATTTAGATGAATGCCAAACATAAGCCACATCACCTGTAAACAGAGAGTAAGCCTCAGACCAGTCATATCTATCATCATTTAGTACCTTGCCTGTGTTTCTAGTCCCTTTGCCTACTTCGTTACGCCACTCAGGTTCATAATTGACCCCATACGGCGGATCGGTTACCATTAAAATCGGACTTGCCCCATCCATTAGTTTTTCAACATGCTGCGGATTAGTACTATCCCCGCACATTAAACGATGAGACCCAAGCACGTAAATATCGCCTAGCTTAGAAGTAGCTTCCGTTAAGACTTCTATTTCCTCTTCCTCCCCTAGTTCTTCTAATAAGGCTTTATCAAAAATAGGGGCTAGCATATCCTTATCCATGCCAAAAGATAATAGCTCCTCCTGATCAAAACGCTCCGTTAGCAGATCAAAGTCATATTCACCGAACGCTAGATTATCTCTGATATTTAGCCTGTCTACTTCCGCCGAGGTTAGTTTTCTACTCGGCATTAACACCTCGATTTCAGTCTCATCATCAAAACCTGCCATATATAAAGCTTTTTTACGCTGATGACCGCCGATAATGGTGTAATCGCTATCTACTATTATTCTCTGATGATACCCGTCCTCCTTGATATGAGCAGCTAGTTTATCAAGCATCTCCTTGCTTATCTTTCTTGGATTATCGGCATATTCTTTTAATTGCGATAACTTAATGCTCGCCTCCTGCCAAGTGATAGTTTCATGATTACTGGGATAGCTCATGTTCTAACTCCTCTAGCAACTTATTTACCAACTTTTTC
>VFQT010001100.1_pt1 | contig 34742 bp, 55 predicted proteins | sample 3512381 | NCBI WGS metagenome assembly VFQT01 (sample SAMN10412376, study PRJNA504923) | tailings metagenome | isolation source: Relicate 2 Philex TSF3 active mining site | place: Philippines: Tuba, Benguet | collected 2017-08-29 | reverse complement strand
CCGCAGCCTGCGTCGCCTTATACAACGCCCCAGCAACCCCAACCACCGCAGCCGAAACCCCAGCCGTCGCAACCGCCGCCCCCGTGAACATGTCCTTGAACGACCGACCAACGACCGTGCCGTTTGTGCCAATCCCTTGCAGGCCACGATTCAGCTTCTTGAACCCATCAAGAGCCTGATCGGTATCCGACAGGAACTTGACAACGAATGTACGGGAACCAGCCACGCGCCGATTCTACTTCAACTGCGAATACAGCCTTTCCCAATCCGCAAGCACCGCAGCATGATACGCATCACCAGACAACCCAGCCCAACGATCCGCATTCCCACCAGCCCACCAAGCCTCAGACAACATCTCTGCGCCATCACGAACCGTGCGTGGATTCCGAGCAGTACGCACCGAAGGTTGAGACTGCGTCTCATCCCACGACCATTCAACCGCAAGCAGACGACCCGACCCTTCATGAAACTCGAAGTCTGCATTCGGTGCATGTTGCGGAAGATAGAACAGCCGGGCAGGGTCTTTCGTCTGCGGGTCAGCAGGCAGATTCAACCGTTCAACCAACTCCAACCACACCGCCCGCCACAACCCGCCAGGCACACGCTCATCCAACGGCAGAACAAGGTGATAGTGCGGATCATCAACCGTGTGCGAATACGTCGAATATGCGAACCACTCCAACCCATCCAAACGACACGCCTCTAATGACGCACCGTCAATGTCCACCACCAACGCCTCAACGAACCGCACATTCCGATTCCCACGAGTCGTATTGTCGTAATAGGTGACAGGCGACCACAACGTACCCGACGCCTTTTCAGCGTTCTCCTCATGCATTGAGAGAAGCTCTTTGAGGGTAGCCCAGTCGGACGCCAACCGTTGTGGCTGAACCGACTTGACTGAACTGAACCAGACTGCCATAACCCCTCCTGTCTTACAGGTTAGCGGGTCTGAGCGGAAAGTCAATCCTTTAGAAACTTGAGGACTCGGTCAATAGCCTCTAGGTATTGACGGGCAATCTCATCTTTCTTTTTGCGTACTGTAGGCCAGAAGAAATAACCATCCCGACCCTTATGAGGTAGGAATTGAGTCGTGGTTCCCCCACCGGCTCGACCCGATCTGACGAGGGTCATTCCTTTGCCTCGACGAACTCGAGTCTCCTGATATCGGCTTGTGCGATTCTTGGCACCAAACTTTCCACCACCAAACTCGGCACCGAAGAATACGTCACCTCGTGTGACCTTGGTTTTACGCTTGCTGTTAGGTCTTGTTTTAGAAACGAATCCAGACTTGTCGTTGAGTTTGATTGTCGGAATACGATCACGGGTTGCTCTCAAGCCTTTCATGACTTCAACAGCTTGACGGCTTCGCTCAACCGTTCGAGCCTCAGCGGTAGCGGCATCAACCAGCATTTGAGCCACATCTTGTGCGGCTTTGCGCATTTCATAATTGAAGCGAGAATCTGCCTTCGCTTTATCTCGAAGAAACTCTGTTAGTCCTTTGATGACGACTGGGTTATCTGCCGTTGGTGCAACTTTTACTGCACCACCACGACCAAGAGGAATCCCAAATATGGCCATGCTTTGACACTACCTGTTCAGGTGAACGGCCCTCCAGCGTAGATAGCCGACCATCGTGTAGAGCATTCGAGGAGATTCAGCCAGCAGCACCGACGGCGCAATACCCGTCTCGCAGGACAGGTATGCGATTAGCCAATGGGCTGACTGCTCTCCAAAGGGGCGATCACGGCTTGCGCAGCATCCCCCAACGTCATTGACTCAACTTCGTTGCACCAGGAGTCGAAGTCCAACCCTGTCTTCTTGGTGCGATGCTCACAATGCCAGGCGAGGAATGCGAGATCGTTGAGTGTCAGTTCGGTCTCGAACTTGGCGACGCTCTTGTTATGTTTCGTTTCGTATGCGATGAAGTCTGGGAATGCTGCGACGACTGTGCGTGGCTTCCCATCCAATGCACTAACGACTTCGAGTGCCAGTTTCATTCAGTTACCTCCGCAGGTAAGGGTTGTGGTGAAGTTAGGCTCCGGTGCCGGTCTTGGTGACGTTGCCGTCGATTGGCCAGGTGATTGAAGCAGTCGCGAGCTCGCCCACGGCCCCGGCCACAGGTGTCCAACTCACCGGCAGAACATTGAATGCATACTGCGGATTGCTGGAACCGGCTGCGCCCGTGCCGTTCGGCTTGACCGTCATCGCAACAGCGGTGCCAGCAGCGAAGGCGTCGTAGAACAACTTCTCGATGGTCGGGTAGTCCTGGTGGAGGTCAATCGTGACCGAGTGATCCTTGAGACCCTGGATGCGGGTGACTGCACCCGACGAACCGAAGTTCGTGGTCGCGATCTCGGCAGCCGTGAGGTTGAGGGTGACAGCGGCGACATACGAGCTGATGTCGGTTGCAGCCGTGCCGAAAGTGACGTTGACATTCGTCAGAACTTGCTTTGCCATGTTTGGTGACTCCTGCCTTCCGGCACTAGAGGGGTTGGATTACAAGACCCAACACTACACCCCCACCGTTCAGCGTCTCAACCGTTAGGCGTAGACAACAACCCTGAAGTCCACCATCAGATAGGTGGCATCATTCGCATCCAGCGTCGAGATATTGGAGGCCGTCTCCACGATCAGATTCTGCACCACCCCACCGAGCGTGCGGTCAGCCTCAATCGCAGCCCGAACCGACGAAGCCCCCGCATACGACAGATATCCGTCGAGGGTGTTCTGGGCTGAGCGTTCCGCAGCCCGACCCACCACAACCGACACCGTGAACGTGTGGATGATAAGCCCGCCACCCATCGCCCCGTTGTAGGTGATGGATTCCAGCATCGGCCAAGCGAACGGGGCGTTCACATTGTCGGGTTGCTGAGCGTAGGCGCGAAGCCCTGAGATGGTTGCGAGACGAGTCTGCAACCCTTCCTTGATTTGGGTGACGGTGGTGGTGCTGCTCACGCGAACATCCGCATTCGTCGATACGGTTCGACGAGCTGCGCGACATCCGGATCAAGGAAACGAGACACACGGATCGCACCGATGTCCCCGAACCCTGCGACACCGAGCGGCGAGTCGTACCGCTTGAAGATTCGAGACGCCTGAATGATCGTCGCCTGCGTCACCGTCGAAGGCACAGCAGGCCAACCAAACACAGCCGTCACCTTCACCAACGCCTGCTCACCATAGTTCGCATTCAGCGTCGGGAACAGATAATCGCCGACTGCACGGATACGGTCATACGGCCAAGCCAACCCATCCAACACACCGTTCAACGGCTCCAACTGATAATCGAGCGTCGTCCAAGTCACATCAAACACACCGTCACCAAGGCTCGAAGTTTGCAACGTGATGGCGGTTCCAGCGACATCGTCAATCGAGCAGGTGAACTCAGACTCAGCGGTGAAGATACGGGAGGTGGCAGAACCAACCGACCAGAACTGGCGATTGCAATACCCGTCAATGAGACGACTCGCAGCCTCAGCACAGTTGTCAATCAGATCGTCGTCAAGGTTGTCGGCTGTACCGATACGAAGCGCAGCCTTGATCTGGTTGCGGGTGGCGTAGCCGTTCGTGATTGCCATAGCGGTTCTATGTTACCCCAACAACACAGGCGGCCATTCAGGGCCACGAACCACACGACCATCCAACAACAATCGTTTCAACAACTCGACATGCTGTTGAGCAACAGCATCAGGATTCAACGACAACGCCTCAGCATGACGAGTGTGGTTGAACCGAACCTTCGGGTCGAAGTCCACCCGATAGCCACCGGCACGAATCTCGCACCATTGGCACCAGTCAGCCCACTTCGTTCGACGCCAAGGCAATTCAGCAGCCACCGACCTACGCAACATGATCGACCCGCGCATCGGATTATCTGAGGAAGTCAGAATGCGCTCAAACCCGCCAGCATCAGGGAAGAAGGTTTGACCCGTTGATTCCATACCTGACACCGCAATCACATCAGCCGCCTCATTCAACCCCTCCAAGGCATCAACCTCAAACAGGTCGTCAATGCCGGTGGGCCACACCCAGTCGGCGGTGGAATGACGAATCGCATCATTCCACGAATCCCAGAACAGCTCAGTAGAAAGAATGTTCGTCACGAAACCAGGCACATCCAACGGCTCCAACGAAGCCACAATCACCTCAGCAGGCTTGGTGCGCATCGCCTCAACCGAAGCACAGAACTGCTCACCCCACTTCGCCCAATACTCAACCGACGAACAACCAATGATTGCGAAGCTCATCTATCCCAACCCAACCGACATCGACGTTCTAGCGACCATTCCTGATACACAGGATACAAGTCGTTCTCCCACCGTTTCAGATACAACTCTTGGTTGGCTTGGAATGATGCCGCGTTCTTCTCAGCCAAAACTCGATCAGCGTTGATGGTTGCCGAGTTCTCATGACGCACCTTGGCAGATGAGCGCACCGTCTGGATTCCATGCGCCCTCGCTCGACGCTCGTAGTCGTTGTCCTCAAAGTAGGCGGGGTGAAAGTTCTCGCAGAACAATCCGATCTTGGCGACGACGTTGCGTCCGATGTGGACACAGCACCAGCCTGGGTCTCCGGCGAGGGTGATGGTGTCTGGGCTGCAGTCGCCGTGAAACTGCTCAAGCGCACCTGGCTCGAACCATGCGTCGGAGTTGAGGAGGAGCCAGCCATAGTTGCTGTATGGTGTCATTTTGATACCAAGATTCCATGATGTTGAAACACCAAGATTGGTGGGCATGGAGAGGATCCGATAGTCGTGGATGTGGCGTCGGTCGATTATCCAAGGGCAGTCCGAAAGGCTGGTCTTCCCACCGTTGTCGATGACGATCAGCGTTTCGACTGAGTAGTCGAATGAGCCGATACAGCGTTCGAGCAGGTCATACCGGTTGAGGACTGGGATGACGATTACTGGGACGAACGGCACCACGCCGACAATTCCTTCATGATTGGCTTCCAATAGGCCTCATAGACGCGATCTGCGGAGTATTGGCTAGCGAACCCCACAGCGGCCTCATCCGCCCCTCTGGGGGCTTCGTAGGCCCCTCTCAGGGCATCCACGATGGATGGCACCTGAGGGGTGCAGAACCAGGCTCGCTGGGCGGCATCCCAGAACGGCTGAGTCTCCACCTTCCAACCCGACCCAACCAGCTCAGGTTGGGCGGTGTAATCGGAAACAATAACGCGAGTACCGCAAGCCTGAGCTTCAACCACAGGAATCCCGAACCCCTCACCCATCGAACAGGCCAACAGCACGTCGGCAGCCGAATACAGAGCGGCCAACGCGCCCTGCGGGACGCTCATCCTGTAAGCGTACTGATCGATGATTTTGTACTGGTCGGGTCGCAACCCGCAAGCCTCAACCAGATGCGTCAAGTTGATGCCACCCATCGAACCCATCGACTCGGTATGCAGATACAGCATCGCATCCGGTCGGGTTTGAGCGAAGATGGCGAACGCCAGAATGTTCTCAGCGAACGACTTGCGGGACGGATTCACACCCTTGTTCGCTGCGTTCATCATGACCACAAACTTGTCGTCAGGAATACTCATGATTTCCCGACCAGTCAACTCCTTCTGACCGTTACTCCAAGATGGGGTCGGCTTGAAGATCGGGTCAATCCCATGCGGCGCATACAGACAGTCCACATCCTGAGCCTCAAGCATTCGTTTCCCGAACTGCGACATCGCAATAGGTTTCACGTTCTTGCGTTGACAGAACGCCACCACCTCAGGTGGGCAGGGCGCATGGTCAATCGGCACCCATGAAGCGATGTTCGGAATCTGATCCAGCGACGGGGACTTCAACACCCACACATCGAACAACGTCATCAACATCGGTGGCAGGTTCTTATTCCCGTTAGCCCAATCCATCCAATGCGCAGTCACCACATCATCGGAATATGGGGCCATCCCTCGCGGGTACATCTTGATTCCGTTCCACACGGACGGCACGGCCTCGATGCCGTACATGGCGTGGATCGCTACTTCGTTCCCTTCTTGGATGAGGCGCGGGACGAGTTGCGCCGTTTGGGTGCCGTAGCCGGTTGGGGCGAACGGGGCGTTGGAGTAGAAGAGGATTCGTAACGATTCCCCAGAGGGAGGTCGGCTTGCTCCGGCAAGCGCGCTACGCCCCGACGCAGCAGCAATTCCGCTTCCAGGTCGGGTAATTCGACCGGAGTGTTGTTGACGATGACGAGCATTCACGCAGTCTCCTTCGCAGGTTGCAGGGCTGAAATGGATTGAGGGGCGGGTCGCCCTGCGTGTCCGACCCGCCCCTCAAACTTACACCCCCTCAATCGGGGGTTTCACTTGCTTTGGCCTTACGGCTGGAGCAGGTGCTTGATGTGGCTCGTCTGCGGCAGGTTGCCGTCCACGCGGAACTGTGCGCGGAAGGTGATGAGGCCCGAGTTGAACGCGTACTCATCCGACCTGTCGAGGCGAAGGCCACCGACCGTGCGCACGAAGTACGACGGGAGGTGTCCGACGATGACGGACTTGGTGCCGGTGGCGACGTCGACCATCGAGGGGTTCTCGTAGATCGGCTTGCCGAGCAGCATGTCTGGGCTGTCCATCGCCAACGACGGCTGGAACACGTAGTTGCCAGCGGTGTCCTTGAGCTTGCGGACTGCACCGATTGACTTGCCGTTCATCATCCAGCCGACGCCTGGGAGGTTGCGTGCTGCACCGTCCAAGGAGTAGAGCAGGTCGATGAGGTTGTCTGCGGTGAACGCGGTTGCCGTGCCTGCGGTGCCGCCGACAGCCGAAGCCGTGACGATTCCCTTCGGCTCGACCGTGCCGGTGCCGACCGTGAGGGCGGAGCCGACTGCGTAGCCGAGTGCGTTTCCGACCTGATCGGCGAGGAAGCCGAGGAAGTCGACACCGGAGTCGGTGAGGAGCTCTTCGGAGACCTGCGTCAGGAAGGAGTACTTGTACGCGCTGAGCGTGATGAACGAGTTGAATGCCGGATCGCTCTCACCGATGGCGTTGCCCTCAGAGGTGATCGTGCCAACCGAGTAGGTCGACAGCGACGGAATCTGGAGGTTCTCGCCACCTGCGGTGTTGAGGACGGTCGAGGTCTGGAGGACTGGCGCAACGAGGCGAGCCTTCATGATGACCTGGTCGTAGAACGACGTCGGAACCGGCGAGCCGGTGCTGGACTTCGTCACGTCACGACGCTCGAACGAGTGACCGCGCTTCTCACCCGCGATGAGCGAGCGGAGGACGGCTGCGTCGTCGGCGACGGGTGCCTGGGCCACGGGGCGTGCCTGGTCTGCGATGTCGCGGGTTGCGGCATCGAGGCGCAGTTCACGGGCCTCGTCTTCGCGGAGCTTGGCGATCGTGGCTGCACGCTCGTCGAGTTCCTTGGAGATGCGCTCGTAGGTCTGCGATTCCTCAGCGGTGAGGTCACGCTTCTCTGCGGCGGCCTTGTCGAGAATCGACTTCGCCTCGTTCCAGGCTCGGTTGCGAATCTCGACCTGGCGGTCGATGTATTCCTTCATGATTGTTTCCTTCTCCCCGTAGGGATGATGTTGTTGATTGTGGGTACGCAGGAGATTCAGCCTGTCGCGGCTCCGCGATCAGCAACATCGAAGGCGGCTCCGCTCATCCGATGCAGTAACTAGAAGTTAGTGGATGTCTCGCAACAATTCAAGATGCTTGGCGAGGATGCCGATACGAGCCGGTGCCGCTTCTGGCTGTGGCTCCAACTTGGCGACCGTTTCACGCAGCAAGTTCGCATGATCTGGTGTCAGCGTTTGACCTGCTTCAAGGTTGGTGATGGCGACGGCCAGCTGGTCGGCGTCGATGCCGGTGCGCTGGGCGAGCGCATCGAAGGAACGAACCGAGGCGGAGGTGGCGGTGTAGGCGGGGAAACCGGTCACGACCGACACCTCGAAGAGGCGAATCTGCTTGAGGGTGCGTTGCGCACCGTCGTCACTCCACACGTCGCCACCTGATGGGACGGTGAATCCGAACGACATCGAGTCCACATCCTTGCGTTGCATCAGAACCGACAGGTCACGACCGACGGTGGTATCAGGCAGATCGGCATCGACGAGCAGACCTTTCGAGTCTTCCTGAAGGCGTAGCGTCTTGGCGCGGGTGGTCGCCAACAGCATTGACGAATCATGGTTCATGTACATCCGAATATTGTTTCGGGACTTGAGCGACTTGGCGAATGCGCCAGGCATGATGCGCTCGATGAACGGCAATGGCTCCGAATCAGAGTTGAACACGGCGGCATATCCGGTGAACGACATACCGTCACCCTTCGGGGCGGCCCGCAACTCGAACTCGTTGAACGTGACCCTGCGTGTCTCGACCTGTTCAGTCATGACATCAAGAGTACCCGAGTCATGTTCACGCGTGCGATGGAACGAGAACGTGCGATCCGCTTCCTCACGGTCACGCTTGATGGCGTCAGCCTTCTCAGCGAACCAGTTCATCGCCTGCTCAGGTTTCGTCGGGTCGATACCCCACAGGTAGAAGGCGACTGCACCGGCACCAGGGAACTCGTCGTGATCTGGGTTCGTGTTCCGAGGCACATCCAAATCGACTAGATGTCTGGCTCCCCAAGCGTTTGCACGAATGATCTTGTCTTCCGTGATTCGTCCTTGAGCCATTTCACGGGCTTCACGAACAGTACGAGCCACAACGCCTGCACCTGCAAGGCTCTTCCCGTAATAATCCAACCCTTTTCGGGCGTTGGACTTGATGTATTCGGGGACATCCAGGTTCACCTCTCGTTCTTCGACACGCTCATCGGATTCGGACTCAGACCCATCCTCGTCCTCATGCTCCATCTCTTCCTCATGGCCTTTGGGTTCCCAAGCGTTGCAGTAGAAGTCGCCGCGAACATAGTCGTCCCAACGATGACACCAAGCCTTCAACCCGCCTTCATCTTCGCTGACATTGGTTTCGTCATAGAACGCGCAGTTCCCGCAGGCTCGACCGTCGGGTACATCCTCAGACAATGAGGGTCGATAATTGGTTGGCAGATCACGGGTGTTCTGCTCCGAGTAGCGCGGGTGGTCTGGGTGCAGAAGGTCGTTGTCGCCAACATATTTGGAGTTCTCTGGCGCACCAGTTCGAGCAAGAAACAAGAAAGCGTTCACACGGGCCATCGCCCATTGGTTGCGGGTCATACCTGGGCGATGCGATGTCGAGAACGCACCAGCACCACGCCGATACACGGAACGCAACGCACCGACCCGAACTCGCGTCCAAGCAGGCCGATCATTCTCGGCCATCTTGTCGTTATGTTCGGTGGCCTTGTTCTCCAATGCAGTCTCAATCGCTTCAGTCAGCTCGATGCCGCCAGCCTTACCTGATGCCGAACCAGGCTCATTCTTGTCCGAACCCGTAATCTGATCTTTCGGAGGGGCGGGAGCATCAGCCCGCTCACCACCAGGCTCCATCTCCTCAGCGATGGAGACGGCCACCATCTGGTCAATCGCATCCTGCTTCGTAGTATGACAGCCGATGACTTCGCCGTCCTCTTTCTCAACCGCCCAACCTGAGCAGTCAGGATTCTTGTCGCTGATGTAGTACGGCATCAGACAGGCTCCGTCAACCAAGACAAAATATGCCCCTCTTTGCTGGACACCGCATATAGCCGATCGGTTGGTGAAACCATCAGATTCATCGCCTCCAATTTCTCCAAACGATAACCAGTCGTCGTTGTCACAGCAGAACCACCAATGAAAACATCGGTCGTATTGTCATTGTTGTTGATATGCATCTTGTAAGGATTGCCACCAGCAGCACCAACCAACGTGCCGTCAATGACAGTCGCCACCGTGCCAACCGAAACTTGACCGCTGTAGAACGCCATTCAACCTCACACCAACAGAAGCAACTCGGCTTCATCTTCTAATATCGACCATGCTACTTCAGCAACCACACTCGAAGACAAGGACACAACCGATGATCCTGAAGAAGTCACTCTCCTCGGGAGCCGAGGCAACACATCCGGCACCACCACAACCGGCTCATCAACCACAACCTTCGGTCGCCGATACCAAGGATTCCCACCAGGATACGAAGGCGTCGGAGTCGGCTGAGGCACAACCGTCGCCTGAGCAGACCCAACAAGCGAACCCAACACCGCGTCGCCGTAAGGTCGCACAAGAACCGACGACACAGCCGTAGCAACCCCAACCCCCAACCCAGCCACCGCAACCCCGCCATGCACAACGGTTGCAGACACCTGACCAGAAACAGAACCCAACGCTGCTGACCCTGACGCAGAATGCGCAACCTGCGCAACCACCACATCAGCCAACCCACCCAACTCGGCCACACCAATCGATTGAATGTTGACGATCACGTCAGCCTCAGCCAACCCAACCAAACCGGCTAAACCAGCTGAGCCGGTCGCATTAGTTTGGAAGGTGTACCCGTCAAGTTTCCCCAACCCGTCAAGGGTCGAAGTGTCAAGCGTGAACGCTGGGGAGAGTCCGTCTAGGCCGACGTTCTCATCATCAAGTTGAGAAGTGCCGAGGACGAACCTAGTTCGTGCCATCAGCTACCTACGAGGCGACGGTCAGCGACGTGGTGAGTGAGCCGGAGGCGATGGTGTAGGTGTCGCCTGCCGTGTATGGGTTGCCGGTGATCGTGCCAGAGAAGAGGAAGTTGCCAGCCGTTGACGCATCCCAAACCGTGAAATGGGTGGCATCCTCGGAGCCTGCGATGTTCGTCCACGATATTTCTGCATCAGAGGCAATCGACCCGCTCGAGGCGGCAGCGAACGAGATCGCCTTACGGGTTGTTTCTGTGGCGGGGTTCGCGGTGCCGTTCGCACCAGGGTCGCCGACATGCAACTTGATGTAGGCGGCAGTCACAGCGAACGACATGTTGTTGCCCATCGCATCCAACCACTTGTTCGCCATATACGACGAGATACCGGTCGCCATTAGTCCTCAACCCTCTCAATGATGTTCACGATTCGGCCATGCTCGTCACGTTCCACCGTGCGGATCATCGGCTTCGACTCAGGCACATTCACCCGCACCACAGTCTCAGGAACGTTGATGACGGGGGCTGGCACATTCACCGCTGGCGGGGTGTAGTTCACCACAACCTCAGGCATCGTGATTGACATATCCTGCGACTTCACCTCATACGCGGCTTGCGGATCGAGCGGGTTGACGGTGGCGACTGGCTGCAACTGGGTGGATGGGAGACCGGTGTGGTCGATGGCGGGCAGATCGAGCGAAGCCAACACACCTGCTGGGTCGAAGCCTGCGAGGATGAGTCGCTGAGCGATCAAGCTCTTGCGGTCTAGTTCGGCGAGGTTGGCTGCGTTGATGTCGACGTTGGCGAGCGGCACACGGTACGAGTCACCACCTTCGACTGGTGACATGTCTTCGATGCGGTGGATGTCGTTGATGGACAGGAATCCTGCTTGGATACCGGTGGAGAACGCGGCGTAGCGGGACGCCTGATCGCCTCGAAGGAGGCCATCGACGTTGAACTTCAGGAAGGCGCGATTGTCGAGAATCTTCTGGTAGCCGTCCTCGATCTTGGCGATGTATGGGCGGAGCGTGTGTTGAACGAAGTGAATGCCGTTCTGTTCGACTGACGCATACGACATCGCGCCTGCGGTCGTGACACCGAGCATCGACGGTGGGCAACGGAAGGTTCGTGCGATCTCCTCAACTGCGAAGCGTCGTGACTCCAAGAACTGTGCCGAATCATTGTCAACGGTCGTCTTCGTGAATGTGGCCCCACCGAACAGGATGCCTGGGCGATGTGAACGACGAAGACCCTTGTGACCCTGCTCGAAACCGTCAACCAAATCTTTCGCCTGCTCACGGGTCAGGTTGCCTGGGAACTGAATGATGCCTGATGCGCTTGAACCTTGACCGAAGAAACGGGCCGCGAACTCCTCCAACGCTCGAGCCAACCCGAGGTTCTCTTTCACCAAGTCGATGCGGGAACGGCCACGCAACTCGCCAGGCATCCGCAACTCGGTGATGTGAATCATGTCCTCAGCCTTAATCACGTCACGCTGCTCGAAGATGTAGATCGGGCGACGGGTCACACGGTGACGGGAACATTCCACACGCTGAGGATTCAACACCACCAACCCAGCAACTCCAGCATCATCACGAATGATGCGGGTGAACGAGTTACCGTCCAGAAGCAGAGAGACGAGAACCTGCTGGAAATGTTCGGTTCGGGTCACACCCGACTCTGGATAATCCAGCCACGATGGGCGCGGCCTGAACGGGCGACGCTCACCATCAACCCGAATGAACGTGTCAACAGGCAGAGTAGAGATGCTGTCGGCAATCAAACGGACACACGCATACACAGCCTCGATCTTGAGTGAATCATTCTGTGTGATGACTGTGCCAGCATTCGTTGACACGGTGAACCCGTCGCCTGCGGCGAACAACGATTGGAATGAGATGGCGCGACGATCACCGCCAGGCAAGAGACGCGACAACATCAGTTCTTCTTCTTCCTCTCACCACGCTCTGCTGCGAACACCAACATCAGCACCATAAGACCTGAACAAATCAGGCCGACTGGAACCGAGATCAAGAATACCCCAACCGCAATCAGGATGAGGGCGAACAATTCCAGCAGAAGCATCATAAGCATCCTTCCTAGACTACAAAGAACCCAGGTGTCGGGGCGACTTCCTGTCTTCGAGTCGCACGATCCACCGCCAACGCCGTAGCGATAGCCGCGTCAATCTTGCGCTTCGACTTACCTTTCGACAACCGCCAACCCGTATCCGTCTGGCGTTGCGCCGGCGACAACATCTGGTCGATATACATCGGGTCAGCGTTGATAGCCAACGTCCCATTCACGATCAGCTCATACAAGGTGCCACACGCAGGCACCATACGGGCTGTGGACTGCGGGAACTCCACCATGTTCAACCCGTCATCAGCCAACGCCTCAGCCGACCGTTGAAAGAACGCAGGGTCATAGGCGAACTCCTGCACCCGAAACTGAAGATTCAAGTCACGCAGATACGCCTCAACCGCCGACACATCCATCGCATGAGCGTCAGGATGCCAAATCTTCGCTCGACAAACAATCCGCCCATCCTGAGGTTGGGCTGTCACCACCGCAATCGAGTCATGCTTCAACGCCATGTCGATACCCACGAACACCGGCAAATCAGCATCAAGTTCCAGATCGGAGATGCATTGGTCGAGCGCACCAGCAGGCAACCACGACTCACCCTCCGTGCGCACCCATTGGTTCAACCGGTAACGCCGAAACGCAACCTCAGCCGTCTGATTCATGCTGATCTCCATGTCATCCCACGACAACAACCCCTCAGCCAGATTCGGGTTCGCAGCCACCCACGCCTCGCGGTCATGCAACGCACAACCCTCAGGAGCCTCCCACCAGAAGAACCCAAACCGCTCATCGGCAACATCCCCAGAGATGATGCGCCGACCATAGTTGTACAAACGGCCACACACCGTATCCAAATCATGACCAGCCGTCGTGATAGCAACAATCATCGGATCAAGACGCGCACCAGACGCCAACGTCAACGCATCCCACAAATCATCATTCGGCTGAACATGCAACTCATCAAACACCACACACGACGGATTCAACCCCTGCTGCAACTTCGCATCACTCGACAACACCCGATACACCGCCCCAGTCGACGGCACCTCAATCGCATCCCGATACACCTTGCACACACCAGCCAACGCCGACGACTGCGACACCTGCCACTTCGCCTCATTGAACACAACCCGCGCCTGCTGACGATCACCCGCAGCCGAATACACCTCAGCCCCAGGCTCACCCTCGATCAACGCATACAACGCACACAAAGACCCGATAAGGCTCTTACCGTTCTTACGCCCCAACCCCAGCAACGCTCGACGATACCGAAGCAGACCATCCGCACGACGCTCATACAACGACACCAGCAACTCCCGCTGCCAGTCGGTAAGCACCAACGCCTCACCAGCCCGAATCCCCTTGGATACATGCAAGAACGTGGCAGCGAAATCCGCCACCAACAACCCGTCAGACTTCGGATACAACCTCGGCGTCGACCACGCTGGCCTTGCGCTTCCTGAAGGCATCAAGCTCATTCGCAACCCTTATCTCCGCCAAACCCAACCGCGCCCGATCCGAAGGAGTGAACCCCAACAACGACATCCAAGTCGTGTTCTGGGCGTCCATCTGCTCGATCTGCTTCACCGCCGGATGCGTCACAATCTGACCATTCGGCGACGTGTACCAACGACGCTCGACATCGTCCCCAAGCCACGCCTCCAACTCCGCAATCTTCTCGAAGTTCAGACACAACCTCGCCACCAACGGCCCATCGTGAAGCTCGCTCAAATGACGACGACCCGCCACCCAATACGCCACCCAATACCCGCACCCAACCTCCCCCAACTCGGCGGGTGGCTCCGGTATCGAATCGACGTCCACCGACGCCAACGCCTCCCCAGGCACTGGCGACGCAGCCAACCCGTTCCTGATCCTCGCGCCACGCGCACGACGACGCTCGACCGGCTCGGCCTTCGACCCGCGCTGACCTCCGACCTTCGGCTGTGGCATGACCCAAGTGTAGGCGGTGGTTCCAACTAGACCCCGCCTGCGCCGTGCAACGGCATGGGTCATCTGCGCCTGCGCGCCACCAGTTTGACCCCACCCCTTGGAGATGCCGGTGGGGGGTCATGCTCGGTTCCCTCGACGCGAGTTGCACGACCGATGAGCAGGCAGGAGGAGTGCGTCAGGGCTGGTGTCGCCTGGGTGGACGTGATCGGCTGTCCAAGGGTCATCCACCCTTGCGCCTTGACCGCACAACCAGCACACCACCGCCCCCTCCCTCACCGTCTTGGCTCGGGCTGCGTAGTTGCCTCGATAGTGGGGTCGGTGCGGCTTGGGGTGTTGGGCCTGCCAGGTGGCTTGGCAGGAGTCGCAGCGTCGTGGGTTTGTGGTGAGTTGGTGGCAGGTGAGGCAGGGGCGTTGGATGGGCATGGTGGGGTCTACCAGAGGGGGTCGAGGTCGTCGGGGTGGTCGGGAACCACCTCGTCGAATGTGTGCTGATTTGGGGGGGTGGTTCCCAATTCTAGGTCTGTTTGTATTACATCAGGGGTAGGCATGGGAACCACCACCCCCCTATAGGGGGGTGGGGTGGTTCCCTTATGCACGCTGGGTTCTAGAAGGTGGTTCCCAAGTGGTTCCCGAATCGGTTCCCAGGTGGTTCCCGTTTTTGGGTGGTTCCCACCTGGTTCCCGTGTTTTGGTGGGAACCACTTCGAGTGGGTCGGGTTGGGGCATGTTTCGGCAGCGGATGGCGTCGCTGACGAGGGTTTTTCTGCCGAGGCTGAGGCCTTGTTCTTTGGCGAGTCGGAGGGCTTCGTTGACTCCGATTCCTTGGGGGAAGCCGAGTTGGTTGAGGCGGTGGGCGAGGTCGATGGCTTGGCGGGTGAAGCCTCGGTTTGTGGGGTTTTTGTAGCGGATGGTGACGGTGTCGTCGAAGTCTTCGACGATGAGGTCAACCTTCTCTGGGCACCAGGAGATGCGGCTGTGGGTGCGTACCAGCCTGACGCCGTCGTCGGTCTTGTCGAGCCGATAGACGATGTCGACGTCGTCGTTTTTGGCTGATGATCCTCGTTGGCCTTGGCCGACTTTCTTGCCTGCGTGGTCGGTTCGGACGAGGGCAATACCGGCTTTCTTGAGGGCGAGGCCTGTGGTGCGGGCGAACGCTCGGTAGGAGTCGGCTTTGTCTTCTTCGCCTTCGATGGCGCGTCCTGTGGTGTCGATCACGACGACCTCAGCTTTTGTCAGGTCGCAGAGGCGGGTGATGGCTGTGGCTCCTTCGTAGGTGTTGAGTGGGGGGAGGTTGGGGATGAGGGCGTAGTGGAGGTGTGAGTAGTCGTCGTCTTCGGTGTAGCCGAATTGTTCAAGGCGTTCCATGAGGTCGGCTTGGGTCATTTCGTAGTCGAGGTAGAGGACGTGGGTGGGTGGTTGGGGTGGTTGGCCGAGGATGGGTTTGCCTGTGGCGAGGGCTGCGACGATGTTGAGTGTGACCCAGGATTTGCCTGTTTTGGCTCCGGCGTAGAGGGCGGTTTGGCGGCCTCGGGCGATGAGGGGTTTGGCGATCCAGTCTTCGGTGGTGTGTTCGCCTTGCCAGAAGTCGCCCCAGTTCAACAGCATGGTGAGGAGTTCGTCTGGGGTGGTTTCGGTGGGGGGTTGTTCGGGTTGGGTGTTGGTGCCGAGGTAGGCGCGTGTGGCGGCTTTCCAGTCGCCTTGGTGGTCTCGGGCTGCCATGTAGCCGAAGCGGTTGTATCCGCCTTCTGGGAGCCACGGGATTGAGCTGGTGAAGACGATGAGGGCGTCGTTGCCGTTGTGTCCGATGGTGGCTGAGGTGCCGTCTCGGGGGTCTTTGCCTGGGCGTACCCAATGTTGTTCGCCGTGTCGGTCGGTTTTGGCGAGTGTCCAACCGTCGGGGATCAGGAGTTGTTCCCAGGTGGTTTGGGCGTTGTAGCGGGCCGACGGGGTGGTGGGGTCGTGGAGGAGTGGGTCGGGTTGGTGGTTGGGTTTGACCATCTCAGGCTGTTTGGTCAACAGGTTGATGAGCCAGGTGGGGGCTGGGGCGGGTTTGCGGTCGAAGGGGGATTGTTGGTCTAGCCAGGTGTAGGGGCGTCCGTTGGGGTGGATGGTGGGTTCGGCGAGGACTTGGCCGCCTTCGCCTCGGATGTCGAGTCCTTTGCCGAGGCGTGTGCCTGCGTTGTTGCGGATTTCTTGTGGGGCGTAGAAGTAGAGGTGGCGGCCTCCGGTGCCTGTTTGTGCTTCGACGGTGTCGGGGAGTGTTCCGTAGCGTTGTTCAAGGTCGTGGAGTGTGTCGGAGCCTTTGTATTCGTCTCGGTCGTCTACGTCGAGGACGAAGATGTGTCCGTTGCGTGTGTGGCCTGTGGCGATGCCGATCCCGTAGCCGGCGTAGCGTTGCGTCCACCATTGGGTGATGGTGTCGGGGTCGGTGGTGGCTTCTGTCTGCCATTGGTTGATTGGCGGATATTTGGTGCCTGGTTTGATAGGGATGACACGGATGCCGAGTCGGGCGTAGCCGAGCGCGGTGTCGAGGATGGGGTTCATGATGCTTCTTTCAATGCTTCGTCGTACCAGTTGGGCCAGATTTCTGCGGGGTGGAATCCGACTCGGATCGCCATTTCGTCTGCCATCATCCAGTTGAACATGACGTTTTGGTTGCGCCATCGGACGATGGTTGCGCGTTTCACTCCGAATGTTTCAGCGAGGATGCTGGCGTGACTGTCTACGCCGAATGGTTCAAGGAGTTTGATGGCTGGGAAACACCATGCGCTCATTCGTAGTCCTCGAACATGGCGACGGGTGGTTCGGTCTTGTGCCATTGGTGCTTCATGCATGATGGGCATGAGCCTTCTGGTTTAGTTGGCTTGATGATGCAGATGATGGCTCCGCAGTAGGCGCAGCTCCACAGAGTTTGGTCGCCTCTGGTGCTGGCGATGGTGTGCTTGAACTTCATGATGCGATGTCTCCGATGTTGTCGAGTTGTAGCCAGTTGTCCCAGATTTCGATTGGGTGGAGGCCGAGGGTGATGGCGTAGCGGTCTGCGTCGTATTCGTTGATGACGATGTTGGGTTGTGTGCGCCATCTGACGACGGATGGGTGGGAGATGCCGAAGGTTTCGGCGATCAGTCTGACTGATGTTCCTGGTGGGAACATGTTCAGTAGGGGTGCTACGGGTAGGTAGCGTTCGTTTTTTTTCCGCATCGGCCCTCCTTGGCGTGATGGTTGGGTGGGTTGAGGTTAGTCGTCGGTGTCGTCGTTGGCAAGAAACAGTTTCGCTATTCGTAGTTTTTCGCCGGCGGCTGCGGATTCGAGGAGGCCGAGTGTGGTTGAGGCGGTTTGTTGGTTTTGGCAGGCGACCCAGAAGGCTTGGTTGCCGTCGAGTGTTTCGGTGGTGGCGACGATGACGTAGGCGGTGACGTGTGCTTGGGCTTCTGCTTCGATGTAGTCGGAGATGGGGTCATTCATTTGGTTGTTTCATTTCAAGATGATTGAAGTTGGGTGCAGTATCGGTTCGTGGGGCGATGTATTGGGTTGCGTTTCCAATCTCGAAACTTTTCCAGTATGACAACCAGAAACACGTCAGACAAACAGCTCCGACACCGGTCTCAAACCATGCCTGCATTGTTTCATTATTTCCACAATGCACCATTTCACGACAGTTGACGCAGTAGATGGTTTCCCAAGCGAGCTTGTGGTCGTCTGGGAAGCAATCGTCGAAACAATGAAAGATTGGTTCGATTGAGTGGAAGTCATTCATCGTCGTCTAGGCCTCGATCCCCGCACCAGGGATACGGGTGTGGGTTGCATGGGCAGGGTTGGTGTTGTCCGTTACTCATCGGCGAGTTCAGCATATTTGGCGTGGCTCATGGTGAGGAGTCGTCCGTCTGTGGTGATGGCGATCCAGGTTGGTGCGTCTGGGTCGCAGAGGCAGCCTTCGAGTCGTTGCGGGTTGTGTGTGACCATGTGTTGACATTTCAAGCAGACAGCGGCGTGGGTCATTGTTCCGCCTCTTCGTCGTACATATCGACGCATCCGTCCCAAGATGCATTGACAAGAATGACAACGGCATCATCTGGGCGACCGAGAGCTCTCAAATCGCTCTCAATGCTTGCGCCCAATTCTTCTTGCTGTTTCAAGTTCAAGTCAAGATTCGTGGAAACGAAATGAATCTTACTCATCGGTCTTGCCCTCCTTGTATTCGTCCATCATGTCGTCATAACCACACTTACATGGGCTGATATTGCATTGACATGAGTAATACAGCATTGTTTTGTAGAAGTTATCTGCGAGTTGACGTAACCGTTCAATCTCGTCAGCGGCTTCACAAATCACACATTTTCTGTATAACCCATGTTCCTTGACATTCAGACATGAACAATCCCAATAACCCCGTAGTCGGGTCACAATGTCGTCACTCATTTCCTGTCTCCTCTTCGTTTTCAACATTCATACTTTTTGATGAAGTACGCAATGATGCCCAACACGAATGTCGCAGGCCAGACCGCAGCAAGAATAACTACGACCAACGCGCTCAACGCATAATCAAGCGTGTCTTCATGTGTTGGCGCATATTTTGATCCTGCTGCTTTGATGAGTGTTGGCAAGGCTGTAAGGAATCCGATCAGCCAGATGACGGTCAACAGGATGTTCATGCTTTGTCTCCTCTTCGTTGTTGTTCTTCGATGACCATTTGGCAGGTGCCGAGGTATCCGGCTGCGTCGATCAGGTTGTCTTCTTGATGCTGGTTGCATTCACGGGACAGCTTCACGCCGACCATGCAGAGAGCTACTTGTTCTGGTGTGACATAGATGCCGAGGATGGCTGACCAGATTTGGGCGGTGCGACCGAAGTCGTCGAGTGGGTGGCCGTACCGGTCTTGGCGTGGGCCGTTGATGAGGAAGTCTGCTTCTTCGAGGATGTTCATGTCAGGACGCCAGGATGATGAGGACGATGGCGAGACCGAACACGAATGCGGCGGCTACTTCGATTCTCACAGTTCGCCTCCTTGCTGGATCGCAACCTGCAAGCGTGACAGGTCGGATGACAGTTGACGCATGTAGAAGTGTTGCGTTTCAAGTTCGGTGATGAGGCGTTTGTTGACGTCTCGGAGTTCGTCTCGTTGCGCAGTGACACGCTCGAGCGCGGTTGAGAGTTCGGCGACTCGTAGTTCGAGTTCGGCGAATTGGTTTGGGTCGATGCTCATTTTTTGGTTCTCCTTTGGAGTTCTTGTTCTAGGGCTTTGAGTGTCTTGAAGAATGTGTCTTGTTCAGACTGTCCTACGACCAGTCTTTGCAGGAACTTGATGGTGTTCCTTAGATCGGTAATCGTCATGGTTCTCCTTGTCGTGGGGTGTGAGGGCGGGTGGCACAGGGGGAAAGGCCACCCGCCCGTCACGATGTCACCACAGGTCGGCTGAGTCGTCCTGCGGCTTGGGTGCCTCGACCTTAGCCTTGTACAGCTTCGGTGCGTTGAATCCCTTCTTCTTTTCGCCGTCGCCGGTGTATTTGACGGTGATGGTTGCGCCAACCATCGTGGAGATGTTGGCGGCTTGGGCTGCTTCACGGATGGCTTTCACCATGTTGCCTCGCGCCCAGATGTTGCCGAAGCCGTCTTCTTGGGCGATGGTGAACACGAACACGAAGCGTGGGTCGCCGTTCGGCCAGGTTTTGATGTTGCCGTCTGGGTCTCGGTCTTCGAGTTTCTTCACTTCGACGACTTTGCCTGTGTGGGTGTCGCCGATGTCGGCGAACTTGAGTGCAGGATATTTGCTCCCGCCTTCAGCCATGAATACGTCGGTCATTGCTTGTCCTCCTTTAGAGGGTTTTGGGTGGTTTGGAATGTATTGCTATGCGGGTCATACGACAACTTGATCTGCTCATAGTTCAACATGACACAGAGGTTGGCGAACGCTGTCGCTTCTTCTGTGTCCATGCGCGCTAGGGCTTGGTCTGCGTTGCTGTATGTGTTGCCTGATGCGATTCCCGCTAGGTCTCGGATCAGGTCTACGTCGAAGTTTCCGCCTTCGACGAGGTACAGGATGCCTCGTGCGAGTTCGTAGTTTCGACGTGAGAATGTTTCGGTCATTGTGAAGGTTCGGCCGCCTCGTTGTGCGCGTTCTAATGCTTCTGCGAATTGTGATCGTTTGCGGTTGCGGAGCTGGTTGATGCGTGACCGGAGGTGGTCGATGGCTTCGGGTTCTAGTTGTGTGGCCATTGGAAGTCCTTGATTCCTGCTCGTTTGGCGATGGCTGTGGTGCGTACTGCGATGATGTCCATGAACTCGTCAAAGCTGACGGTTCGGATGACTTCGTTGGGGATTTCGAGGAGTTCGGCGATTACCTCGAAGGCGAGCCGTTCTTGTTTCGCTGCCGATGAGAGGTCACGAACTCGTTGCCGTGCTTGTGTGACGGTGAGTTTGTCGGCGAAGGTTGGGTTCGGCTCATCCATTTCGCGCCGCCTCATAGTCATCGAACGCCTTCATGATGCGCTTGGTTGGCTTGATGGTGGGGTCGGGTTCACCGAACGGCTGACCGATCTCAGCCTCAATCTGCTCGACGATCTTGACGATCTTGCTGAGTTGGTCGTTATCTGCTTCGCCGATTGCTGGGACGCCTTCAGGCCAGTAAAGGCGGAGTGTGGATTGTGCGTCGCCTGGGAGCAGTTTGATGCGTGCGACGAGCCAGGTGCGGCGGGCGGTGATGTCGGCCTGCGGAATCGGACTTTCCGCAGGCTCGACAACCCTCCGCTTCTCATCGGAGAACTTGTACGGCTTGAACAGGTCTTTCTTCTTGCGCCATTCACGCACCGCAAGCGATTGGTGAAGTGCGGTGAGTCCTGACACCAGATCAACCTCATAGAAGTTGCAGGTGCCTTCGCCTGCGGGCAGGTGACAGATGATGCCTTTCGTCTTGTTGATGTCTGGCATCGGTGAGCGTGTGCCGGTGCGCCAGTCGTACACCCATTGAGCGTTCGCATAGGCGGCCAACTGGATGCTGATTTCACCGTGCGCATAGTCGAGCGATGTGCCGGTCTTCAAGTCGAAGATGACGAGTTCGCCGCTCATGGTGCGCACGATGCGATCCGCCGTGCCTGCATACTCCAGGTCGTCGTTGATGAGAAGGACTTCGATGTAGTCCTTCACCATCTCAATCCCATACGCCTGACATGCGATGCGATAGGTGTCAACATCCTCTTGAAGACCTGGCAACACCTGTGGCTTCTGACCGAGGTCAAGGAGCTGGGTGATGGAGTGGAGTGCGGTGCCAAGGTTTGCTCGGCTGTATGCGCCCGCAGCCTCGATGCAGTCGTTCGCAATCTTGTTGAGCTTGTTGCGGTCGTCGAGGGCTGTGGAGGCTTGGGCGAGCAGGTCGGGTCGCTGTACGACACCTGACAGGGCCATTCGGACTTTCCAGTCTGCGAGTGATGCGGTGTCGGAGAGTGTTTTGGCGATGGTGGTGACGCGGGTGTAGCCGACTGTTTTGCCGTCTGGTCGTTCGATCTTGTATCGACCCCACCGGTCTTTCGGTGCTTCTTCGATAATGAAGTCGTCGGTTGTCATGTTCGCAGGCCTCCTTGGGGCTTGGGATGTTTTAGGGTTTCAGACCGTAGCAGTTTTACGGCTGATGTCAAGCATCCTCTGGGGGTGTGCCAGGGTCACGCTCAAACTCGATGGCTGCGAGCAGGGATGCCCATATCCAGGCGGGCATGATGGCGTACCAGTCGTCCACGTCGGAGGAGCCTCGTCGTTTGACGATCAGGGTTCCAGTCCAGGCGTCAGCGTTCTCCATCTCGACTCGTAGCTCTTCAAGCCAGCCTGGGATGTCGAACTGTTTCTGGTTTTTGACTTCGATGCAGACCCCTGGGACGCCTTCGATGTCGCCTCGGTCGTCTTGCCATCCGGCGCGGGAACGCTCAGCGTTCAACCAACCCCAGTCTCGTAACCATTTGGCGACCGCGAGTTCGGCTGCGGAACCTTTCCGTTTCTGTGGTGATGTCATTGAGGCCTCCTGCCGAGAACGTAGCGTTGGCGTTCCATCGTAGTCAGACCGCCCCAGATGCCATGCTCGTCACCTTCTATGGCGTAATCGAGGCAGGTTTGTCGCACGGTGCAGTATTGACAGATGTGTTTCGCTTCGATGATGTCGTCCCTGCGGTCGGAGAAGAACAAGTGATTCAGACCGCGACATTCCGCTTGGTCATGCCAGGCAGGTTTGTTCGGTCTGAATACTTGATCGCCTTCCGACCACAGGTCAACGATGTGGACGTTCATCGGGCGGTTGGATGCCTACGCTTGGCAGCCTTCAACTCACGTCGCATCCGATATTGCTGGCGTCGGCGTTCCTCTCGGACTGGTGCGCTGATCCAGATGTGTGCCAGGACGAGTGCAGTCAGGTTCATGAGTGCGAACATCACCCAGTCGATGGTGGTGTTTTGTGGTTCGGGTAGGTCTTCTGCGTTGGGCAGAAGCATGAAGCCCCAGAGTACGACGACGAATGCGCCGAGCATCATGAGCTTGTGACGGTGTGGGTTTTCCATTCTGATCCTCCTTGTAGGTTGGGATTCGACCTTAGAGGATGGTTGTTCAGGAATGGTGGATGGTCACAGACTCCAATGCCTCAACCCGCCGTTCTCGTAGAGATAGCGGGCGACAGCGAGGTTGCAGCGAAGATCGAACAGGACGTTCATCTTGCCGTATGGTGCGTTGCATTGTTGGCTTGTCACCGTCTTCCACGTGGAGTTGATCTGCCAACCCCCCCTGTCCTGCGACCCGTCACGATTGAGAGTCTTGTTGTGGGCGTTGGCTTGGCAACGTGATTCGCGCCATGCGATGTACGAGAAGGTTTCGACCGGAAGCCCGAACTCGGCGATCAGCGGTTCCCATTGAGGGCAACGCTTCGATTCGTCCTTCGGGACACCTGCGGGTAGCGGTTGTGGGGTGGGGCTAGAAGGCTCTCTAAGGCCTCTAGGAACGCCTGTGAGCGTCGCTGGGGTGGGTTGGGCTGGTTGGGTGGGGGTTTGGGCGTAGGCGATGCCTGCGCTGAGGGTTGCTAGGGCGATGAGGCTTGCGGTGATTGTTCGCAAGTATGTTCCTTCCTGTTGTCCGATAATGACGCACCCCCCAAGGAGGGGAGGGGGTGCGGGCGATCCAAGCGCAGAAGTGCGCTGACCTGCCGAGGTTCAGTCTAGTTGCTGGTGGTTCGCCCGTACTGCTGGTTGTAGTACAAGGCGATGGCGGTCTTGACGATTTCGGCGACCGAGCATTCGTTCTGCTGTGCCTCAATGCGCAGGGCATCGAGCATGTCTTGTGGGAGCCGGATGGTGAGGGTGGGGTATTTGGTGGTCATCACATCACCACCAGCGAGTTGATGACTTCGCCGTTCTCGATGACCAGATTGGCGTAGTAGACCTTCTTGCCGTTTGGACGCTTGATGCCTGCGAAGTGCGTCCAGCCAAGCTGTGTGTGGAAGATGTTCGAGTGTTCCTTGATCTCGACGACTTCCCAGTTCTGACCTTTGTTGCTGAACTTGATTGCTTCCATTGTGTCCCTCCTTTTGGAACCTCGGGGCGTTTCCCCGATACCCACACCGTAACGGGTTGTAAGACAGAACGCAACTATTTCGGGCAGATTTTTTTGACCCTTATTTGACAAGGGTTTCCTGGCATAACAGCCACGAAACTTGCTACTTCATCAAGGTTTCCAGCCCCAAATCCTGAAGAACCGTGATTCGGCGCACCATCGCCACAGGGATATGAAACCCGTGAATCCCATCCCCATCCGCCAAACTCTGCCACACCGACACATGACCATCCTTCGAGCCGTCATCCCCCACAGGCACCAGAAACCCGACCGTCGAAATGATGACCTCGCCCTCATCCTTGTATTCGTCCAAGTCAATCCAGCCACCCTCGGAACAATGGGCGTCAGCCCACTCCACCAGCACCACCGAATAATTCAATCGAGCCATACGACGTACTCGGACGCGACGCGACCCTTGATCGGGTCAATGAAATGGAGACGCTGAGAGGGCTGACCGACCGCTGCGATGAACGCTCGAGCGTACTCGTTGTGGGATTCGGGCGAGCCGGTGACGAAGATGCGGCCAGCGTTCGCCATCGTCAACGACATCGGCGTATGCCAATGCCCCATGTAGCAGTCTTGGAAGTCCTCGACGACACCGGTTGACCAGGCGTTCACTTTGCGGAGGATACCGAACGCTGGGGTGTTGCCACCGAACGAGTTGATTTCGTCGCCATGCACCAGAAGGGCCTTGTAGTTGCCGATGGTGACGATCTGATACCAGTCGCCTGACATCTGCCAGGTGACGTTCTTCAGGCTGGCGGTGCGCTCCGAAGCGATCCGATACGCCATACGGTCAATGTTGTCGCCTGCTGGCATGTCACCCTTGCGGCCAAGGCGACCATGATTGCCGAACTCGCACACCACATGCACCTTGTCGAAGAACCCTGCGAGTGACCTGACCATCGTTTCCATGATGCGGGTCGCCTCGAACAGCTGATCGAATAGGTGCGCCTCAACCTCATACGCTTGACCTGGGAAGATGCCGATCCCCTCAACCATGTCGCCACCGAACAGAAGCACACATTCCTTCACCGGATGATGCGCCCGCTGAATCTGCGTCAACTCGAATATCTTCTCGGTGAACTGCTCCATCCGAGCCGACAACGTCGACACCCCAAACGACACCGTCTTCTTCCCCAACTGCCAATCCGTCGCATGAACCAACGCCACCTCAGCCTTCCCCTTCCGCTTATCCTTCGACGGGGTGAGGGTGCGGGGGTTGGGGACGGCTCGGGCTGCGTCTCGGGCCGCCTGGTAGACGGCTTCGACGAGGTCGTCGGAGCGTTTCTTGGCTCGGGCTTCTTTCTGTTGGGCTTGGCGGAGTGCGGCGCGAAGCTCTGCGATTTCGGCTTGTGCGCCGATGTCGTCAGCGAGACTCATTGAGTTTCTCTCTATGCCGATAGATGACGCTCGAGGATACTTTGATGCCTCGTTTGTTGAGTGCGCGAACGATTTGCATCACCGATATCGCAGGATCGGCGATAGCCTCCTGTAAGTCTTGTGCGTCCTGCTTAGGCAGATCGGCGAGTATTTGTGCGACGAGGCTTGGCCTCGCGTTTGACGACGCTTTTATCTCGTCCAGTAGTTTCCCCATTGGTGGCCTCCTTGAAATGCCAGTCGATGTGATCCCCCAACTTAGTATCGAGGCTGTCCAACTTTCCACCGATCCGCTCAATGGTTCGCATCACCGTCGCATGATCGTCACGATTCTCTTTACGAAACACCATCAGAAGGGTGGTGACAATACCGCCAACCGCTGTCACCAACGCAGCCAACACCACCCCCCAATCCATCACGCCTTCGACGCCTTCCAAGCCTGCACAGCCTCCGGCACCGCATCCCCCGCCACATAGCGGATATGCCAAGGCTCCGAATCCAGCTCGTGACTGAACCCGAACTTCGCCTCATTCGCCAACAACCAGGCGAGCCTCGGCCCTGACGCATCCTTGATGTCGATGGCGATCCCGAGGTTGTGGTTCGAGGTGCCTGGCACAGCCATCGGTGCCATCCCCTTCTTCAGATACCACGCTTTGCCTTTGTAGATGCGTGGCTTCTGCTTCATCAACTTCGGCCCTGGCTTGTCGGTGTATCGCTGATAGAACCCGTACTCCTGCACCTCCAACGAACGGTAGGTGTCAGCCTGCGACGTGGGCGAGAGGTCGATGCCCTCTGCGTTAGCAGCAGCATCCATAGCCTCGTATGCATCAGCCGCGCAACCGTGCAACTTTCCCTTGCCTTCGATGGTGCGGAGCAGTTTCGCTGGCAGTTCACCAGGCTTCACACCTTTCAGGCACGAGCAGAGTTTGACTGGGACGACAGGGTACTTCGACATGGGTCTACTTCTGGAACGCTTGCTTGATTTCGTCTGCCGTCAACTCGCCATCAACCGACGAGGCAGCCAACTTCTGCACGACTGCAATCACAGCCATCGCACCAGCCATGATTGCCGACTTCGCCACCGAAACACCGATGACCGCACCGGTCGTGACGGCTGGGAGGGCTGTGGCCAGGAATAGCGAGAACAGTCGCTGGCAGAGGTCGAGGAACTTAGCGATCATCGCGTTCTGTCTCATCTGGGGTTCGGTCACTTTCCCCTCCTTGATCGGTTATGGCTACGTTCAACAAGTGTAGTGCGAACCCTCCGAGCGTGAACAGCAACGCCCACGTTTGTACTTGTCCTGAGAGGGTGATGAGGGTGATGAGGGATGCGCCGATGGTGAGGCCGAGCGCGAGGAGTTCCTGTGTGATTCTGCGTATCATGTGCCGTTCCGTCTACGCAGGACTGCCGTTGCTGCACCCATTGTATTCGCCACCGCCACCAGCGTCACCCGCTCCGCAACCGTGATCGTCTGACCCACCATCTTGTAAGACGACCAGATGCTGGAGAACACGTTCACATTCTCCTCGAACGCCTCCTTCACCTCATCAGGTGCCTCCTCTAGGGCTTGGACGATGAGGGCGGCCTGATCGTCTGTGACCGATTCCTCGTCAAGTGCAGCGAATAGAACCGTAGCCTCAGCCGTTGATAGAGATTCCACTACTGAAGGGTTCGTGACTTGTTGGAGAGCTTGCTGATTGCTGATGCCAGGCTGAATCGTTGGGATGGTCGTCGTCGTCTCAGGGATGGTCGTCGTCGGGATCGTCGTGTCAGGGACGCTCAGACTGGTCGTCGAGGCGATACTGCTGGTGCTGGCAGGGATTGTGGTTTGTGGCGCGACGGTCGTTGAGACCGGTTCGGTAGTCTGAACAGGGACAGTCGTCGAGGTTGGAGGTTTAGATGTCGTTGTTGTGGTGGTTGACGCTTCCGTTGTTGTGGTTGCTGGAGGCACCCAAACAGGTTGCGGTGCTTGTGTTGTTGTCGTGGTTGTACTGGATGTTGTTGAGGTCGTCTCGACGAGGGTTGTAGGTGTTTCAGTTGTTGCAGTTGTTGTCGTCTGTTCGACTGTCGTTGAGGTTTCCTGAAGCGTCGTAGAAGTAGTTGTCGTGGCAGGGACAGTCGTTGACGGGACAGTAGTAGTAGAGGTCGTCGTCGGTGGTGTGTATCCCGTTGTGAATGCCCATTCTGGAACGATCTCCCAATATGCGTCATCTATCTTCCATGCCAACATGAGACAGGTTCCGCCACCATGCTCATACATCCACACCTCAAGCGGATGAACCCCCGACTCTAGTTCCAGCGGCCCCGACAACGTCGCCGAACATCCCTGATCCGCCCATCGACCGAACGTGTTCCCACCAATGCTGGCCTCCCCACCGTCATCGGATGCCAACCAGAACTCAATCGTCTCATGCTCAGGGATGGTGATGAACCCTGTCATCTGCACCATGAAGAAGTCGTAGGTGCAGTCCTCGAACGGCTCCCCATCATAGGAGCGGTTGATGTTGTTCTCGACCTCCAACCCACACACCGGATACTCGGTCTCCGACTGAATCGGCGGAACCTCATCTATCTCGTAGTAGACCGTCCGAAGACCAGGTAGCGGTTCAGCTTGGGCGGGTTTGGCGATGAACGCGAAGAGAAGGGCTGGGACGGCTAGGAGCCAACGGGTATTTCGACCCAATCTCCAGCGTCCTCGTCCCAAATCCAATATCCTTCAGTCGGGCAGGGAACAGGGGCGACCCAATCGTAGTTGCTATCAAGCGACCATGACGGGTATGGCTGAGGTGCAATGAACACGTCGGCGTCTTGATCGTAGGTGTAGCCGATACCAGCGAACTGCTTGCGAATATTGTGATTGTAGGAAGTCTGAATCCAGCGACCGCCAAACGTGTCAGCACAATATTGTTCTCCGTTAGCTTCATATTCGTTGGAAACAACAATCACATTCAACACAATATTGTTCTCATCAAGTTGTGCGAAGTGCGCCATATCACGACCACCCAATCGTGCCAGATGCCAAGAATTGGTACACCGTGTAATTCCCGACCGTACTCTTAGTTCCCACGGTGAGTGTTGTCGCATCCTTGAAATTAGAAAGATGACGAATGAAGATGACTCCCGATCCACCAGTTGATGTTCCAGTACCGCTGTAGGTTGCGCCACCGCCACCACCACCCGTGTTCGCTGTACCATTAGTGGAAGCAGTACCGCTATCGACGCTTCCACCTGTTCCTCCACCGCCGACAGTTGATTTGCCGCTTCCACCACCTGGGCCAGAGAATCCGCCACCACCTGATGCTCGCGTGACACTTGAGCCAGTCACACTTGAAGCGACACCGTTGCCACCGAAGCCGCCGTCTCTGTCACCGTGACTAGTTCCTGCCGATCCTGCACCACCGCCACCCGATGAAGAGTTGCCAGAAGTTCCAGAACCTCCAGAGAATCCTTCACCAGTTGTTCCTGCACCAGATGTGTAGTTGCCATAATTGCCACCGCCCGAACCGCCAGCACCACCATTCGCAGAACCGTTGCCACCATAACCGCCACCAGTCGTAGTGACAGTCGTGAATCCTGTTCCACTAATAGACGATGTTCCACCCTGAGCATTCACAGCACCACCAGCACCAACAGTCACAGTCAGCACATTCGTCGTCGTCAAAGAAGAAGGGGCAAGAACAGTACCGCCACCAGAGAACTCACCAGCAATAGAAGACCTATAACCGCCAGCACCTCCACCACCGCCACCAGCACCACCGCCACCAGCAATCACTAGCACTTCAAGATATGGCGGGTTCACTTTGCCAACATCAATCCAGCCCGATCCGTTGTAGACCTGCAACCCTGTCGCCGTCGAATACGCAACCATCCCAGCCGAAGGTGTGGGGATGGCTGAGGCGCGTGCGGCGGTTCCAGCGAACACCATGACGGATTGATCCATCAGATAGCCGTTGACGTCGGCTGCTGTGAGGGTATCCCCAGCCGACCATGTTTTGCGTCCAAGTCCTGCCATGATGTCTCCTAATCTACACGCTCACCCAAGCTGAGCCGTCGTAGACGACGAAGCCGTAGGCGGTTGAGTAACTGCACATTCCTGCGGATGGGGTTGGGATGGCTGAGGCTCGTGCGGCGGTGCCTGCGAACACCATCACCATTTGTTCCATGAGGTAGCCGTTGACGTCGGCTGCGGTCAGCGTGTCTCCAGCCGACCAAACTTTGCGTCCTAGTCCTGCCATAGTGTTTCGATTCTACCCTAGGCCAACATTGGCATCGTCAAGTTGTGAGGTGTCAAGGATGAATGGTGTGAGGACGTCGACTTGGCCGAGGCGGAGTCTGATGTCGTGTCGGGATGGGGTGACGACATGTTGGATGCCTTCGATGACGACGTTCTTGGTGACGGTGGCTGGGCTGCCAGTTGCGAAGGTCTTGGTGACGGTGAGGACATCCCCGATCTCGAGGCTGGCCATCGTTTCGGTGAGGGTGTCGCTGAGTGGGTTGACGAGGATGGATGCTTCATCGAATCGGACTTCTGGGTTGGCGTAGGCGTCAAGCAGGTTGGCGGCCAAGGCTGATCCTGCTGCATCGTTGACGAGGGGGATGTCGGTGAGGGAGAAGTTCTTGATTCCGTATTCGGTTTGTGAGGCGGTTGAGGCTGCGACACTTGAGGTGCTAGCACCGGATATTTGGACGGAGACTCGGTTGAGGACGGTTTCGGCACCGTAGACGGTTGAGAGTGCTTGGATCGGGACGGCTGTGATTGCTGTGCCACCAAGGTTGGCGACTGCGGTTGCGAAAGTTGAGGTGATTCGAGCATCAAAGTTGACGTTCCCGTTGCGGTCTGCGAAGAGGCGTCCATTCTCTGCGAACTGCACAGCTTGAAGTGCTTGGAGGACGTTGGTTTGGTCTTCGTAGGCGACTGTCCCGCAGGTGGCGACACCGGTAGAGATGGAGCGCAGAGCTGTTGACCAGGCGACTTCTGTGCGATCCAGGATCGCTGATACTCGTTCGGAGGTGAGTTGGGAGGATGGGTTGAATCCTGTGAGATTGGTTTGACCTAGCTGGGCGAGGGCGTCGACGGCGAGGATGGTTGCGGTGGAGAGGTTCGGTTCGTCGTAGTCGATGTTGAGGTCGTAGACGTAGCCCTTGAACATGGCTGCGGTGCCGGCTGAGCCACCGTACACTTCGACTCGGCGTCGAGGGGCGATGCCAAGGTCGCCTTCATACCAGGGAGATGCGGTATTGAGTGGGTCGAATTGGCGTCCTGAGGCGCGGTCATCGGCGATGATGCTGAGGGTGGATGGGTTGAATGGTTCAAGTTGTCCGGTGCGTCCTCGGTTGATGTTGATGGATTGCACATATTCGGTGATGTCCACAAAGTCTGTGGTTCCATCCAGGACATCTGGGCCGTCAAGAGTGGATGAGTCAAGCGTGAAGGCGTCGGTGATGAATCCGACATCCAGCAGCACCTTGAATATTTCCCCCCAGTTCAGCGTCTTGGCCATGATTACCTACCGAACAATGCGCCGGTCGAACCGTTCTCAAACTTGACACCAGAAATCGTCGCATACTGACGCAGATACTCAGCGATCTCCGCCCCCACCTCCTGCCCCGACGCACCCAACCCAGCATTGACCGTAATATTCACACCAGGCGCAGCCACAATCCCCGCTCGAGCCGCAGACTCAGTCTGCTGAATCGACGCCACCTCAGCCGCAAACGGATTCGGAACACCAGCCGACACCTTCGGGAACTGCTTCGCAATCTCCATCTGCTGACGCAACGCCTCATTGAACGCCTCCAACGCCTCAGTCTGAGCGTCAATAGCATCAGCCACCTTCTTCGTAGCGTCAGCCTCACGCTCCTTCGCATCAGCCAAATCCGAAGCCAACCGCTCATACGTTTCCGATCCAGGAATCGCACCCGACACCTGCTCATTCAAGAACCGTTGAGCCTCACCCAAATCCTTCGTCGCCTCATACTGCGCATCCGTAGCATCAACCACAGCCAACTTCGCCTCAGCCAACCGAATCTCAGCCTCACGAATAGCCTGCGGTGTCGATTCAGGGTCTTTGCGAACCTCAGCCAACTCCTTCTCCGCATCCTTCACCGCGAACACAGCCTGCTCAACCCTGAACCCAGAACGAGCCACCCCACGCTGAGCCGCATCCAACGCCCGTTGCGCATCCTTAGCCTGCTGTGAATCCGCACCGAACCCAGCGACCGCCTGATTGAATGCGGCCTGAGCCTTCTCGCGCTCAGCCGTCGCATCAGCCAACGACTTCTGCGACTCGACAACACCCTCACCAGCAGACTTCAACCGCTTCGACGCAGACGTAGTCTTGTCAATTGCGTCAGTCAACATCTTCAACTTCTCAGCCGCAGTCTTGACCGTCCCAGCCACACCCTTCTTGGCACCGCCACCTTCACCGAACGTCTCCTCGGTCGCCTTGCCAGTAGCGTTGAACTCACGCTCAGCACGATCAGCAGTCGTCAACTCCCGCTTGTAATGGTTGATACCAACAGCCAGCGAATCAAACGCTGAGCGCAACGCATCCGTGTCAATGAACTCCTTCGTCGCAGCAGAGAACGCCTTGACCGCCCCAACCACATCACCCCTCAGAATAAGGAACTGGGCTTTCGCAACATTGAACGCTCGAGCCGCCACATTTGCGAACTCAGCAATCCCCAACGTGATCGCCCTGAACGCCCCAATCACCTTCGGGCCACCAGCCCCCGACTCATACACCAACTGCTGAAACGCAGCAATCAACCCCTTATCCCCAAGAACCGTCGTGATCCGCTGAACAGCCGGAGCCACATCATTCACCAGAAACGTCGAGAACCGTTGCAGATACGGCAACAACGCAGCCCCAACCGTCTCCACGATCTCACCGAACTGACCTTGCAGAATCCGCAACTGACCCTCAAACGTGCCAGCCGCAGTCTTAGCCGCCCCACCGAACTGCTCGTTCAGAGTGCGCAACACCGCATTGAAATCCTTCGACTTCTTCGTGTTCTCGTCAATCGGAATACCAAGCCTGGTCAACGCCGTGAACTGACCATTCGCTGCCTTAGACAATGCGATACTGACCGACGCCAAATCCTTACCGGTCGCCGCGCTGATATCAGTCGCAGTCGCCAACAACGTCATCGACTTCTGAGCATCACCCGTACCACGCACCAACGTCGCCAACGCCTCACGCAACTCCGTATCCGAAACACCAGTCAACAACTGTTGCTGAGAAATCAGACGCTCAGTCGAAGCAATCAAACCATCCGACGCACCCACCGTCTCCTGCAACTGGCGAGCCAACAACGCCTGACTCTTCTGATCCTCAGCCGCAGCCTGCGTCGCCTTATACAACGCCCCAGCAACCCCAACCACCGCAGCCGACACCCCAGCCGTCGCAACCGCCGCCCCCGTGAACATGTCCTTGAACGACCGCCCAACAATCGTCCCCTGGCCACCAATCCCAGCCAACCCATTGTTCAGCTTCTTGAACCCATCAAGAGCTTTGTCGGTATCAGAGATGAACCGAACAACGAATGTACGAGAACCAGCCACGCGCCGATTCTACTTCACCTCACAGAAATCAGATTCCGCCAATCAGCCAACATCGCCTGATACAACTCACGACCTTCCAAGCCAGCCCAACGATCCGCATTCCCACCAGCCCACCACGCCTCCGACAACATCTCCGCACCGGCACGAACCTTGCGTGGGTTCCGAGCAGTACGCACCGAAGGCTGAGACTGTGTCTCATCCCAAGACCACTCAACCGTCAGCAGACGGCCCGAACCTTCATGGAACTCGAAGTCTGCGTCGGGTGCATGTTGAGGCAGATAGAACAGTCGGGCAGGGTCTTTCGTTTGCGGGTCGGCAGGCAGATTCAACCGCTCAACCAACTCCAACCACACCGCCCGCCACAACCCGCCAGGCACACGCTCATCCAACGGCAGAACAAGGTGATAGTGCGGATCATCAACCGTGTGCGAATACGTCGAATATGCGAACCACTCCAACCCATCCAAACGACACGCCTCTAATGACGCACCGTCAATGTCCACCACCAACGCCTCAACGAACCGCACATTCCGATTCCCTCGGGTCGTATTGTCGTAGTAGGTGACAGGCGACCACAACGCACCCGACGCCTTCTCAGCATTCTCCTCATGCATCGAGAGAAGCTCTTTGAGGGTGGCCCAGTCGGACGCCAACGGTTGTGGCTGTATCGACTTGACTGAACTGAACCAGACTGCCATGACCCCTCCTGTCTTACAGGTTAGCGGGTCTGGGTGGGAAGTCAACTATTTGGCGAGGGTCTTGAGAACCTTGTCAATCGCAGCCAGATAATCCTCGGCGATCTTGTTCTTGAGTTTGCGCACCGTAGGCCAGAAGAAATAGCCCGATCTGCCTCGATGTCGAAGGAACTGATCGGTCGTCTTCCGTGCCTGGCCACCGAACTCGGCACCGAAGAACACGTCCCCCCGCGTCACCTTCCGTTTGCGGGTACGGTTCGGACGGGACTGGGACACGAACCCCGACTTGTCTGAGAGTTTGACGGTTGGGACACGATCTCGTTGCGCCCGCATACCTTTCATCACTTCCAATGCTTGACGGTTGCGAGTCACCGTCGCCGCCTCCATCTTCGCCCCATCAACGATCTGTTCAGCGACCCCTTGAGCCGCCTTGCGCATCTCGGTATTGAACCGATCATCGGCACGAGCAGCATCCCGAAGGAAATCAGCCAGCCCGTCAATGAGAACCGCAGGCTGACCGGACTGAGGAGCAACCGAAACTCGTGCAGCTCGACCAAGCGGTATGCCTCGAAATGCCATGCACCGAGATTACCTGTTGAGGTGAACGGCCCTCCAACGTAGATAGCCGACCATCGTGTAGAGCATTCGTGGAGATTCAGCCAGCAACACCGACGGCGCAATACCTGTCTCGCAGGACAAGTATGCGATTAGCCAATGGGCTGACTGCTCTCCAAAGGGGCGATCACGGCTTGCGCAGCATCTCCCAATGTCATTGACTCGACATCGTTGCACCAGGAGTCGAAGTCCAACCCTGTCTTCTTGGTGCGATGTTCTGCATGCCAGGCGAGGAACGCAAGATCGGTGAGCGACAACTGTGCCTCGAATGTTGCGACGCTTCGGTTGTATTTGTTCTCGAATGCGATGAAGTCTGGGAATGCTGCGACGACTGTGCGTGGCTTCCCATCCAATGC
>VFQT010001099.1_pt1 | contig 34746 bp, 29 predicted proteins | sample 3512381 | NCBI WGS metagenome assembly VFQT01 (sample SAMN10412376, study PRJNA504923) | tailings metagenome | isolation source: Relicate 2 Philex TSF3 active mining site | place: Philippines: Tuba, Benguet | collected 2017-08-29 | reverse complement strand
TGTCCGAAGTGAACACCGCTGTCGAGGAGTTCTCGCATTGTTACAACCGCCATCGCGGCACGCTCCTTCAAGCAAGCCTTTAGAGGTTTGCATCGGTTAATGAACCAGCACTTTGCTGGATCCCTAGCGCCTAGACACCGACTACCTCATCTTGAGATAGACCGAAATGGTTTACCCGTAAATCACCGCGTAAGTGAGTCAAGGGTTAGACGCGTGAAGTCGCAGCGTTTTACCGCTGCGCTGGGCGAAATCCTACCTGACCAACAGCAGGGCTTTTTCCACCAATATGAGCCTGGAGCCCTTCTGATAGAGAGCTCTTTGCCAGCTTTTCTTCGTGAAGATTGCCGCCTTTGCAACCTGTTTTGTTATTGGCTTGTTTTGCGGACTCTGCTTCGCTCCCCAACAACAAATCCATCCTCAAATCACAAAGATTGGCGGGGTAGAAATTAAGCCCGCGGATGCGCCTGTTCGTAGGCTTGCTTGATTCGCTCCTGGGTTACATGGGTATAAATCTGCGTAGTTGCCAATGAGGAATGACCCAAAATCTCCTGCACGGTGCGCAAATCTGCACCACCTTCTAATAAATGGGTTGCAGCGCTATGGCGCAATGCGTGTGGACCTAGTTTTTTATTACCACCAAGTGCTTGCATCGCATCATAAACAACCTCTCGAGCAACGCGTTGATCAATTCTTCCACCTCGTGATCCAATAAATAATGCATCACCTGAATCCTCGGACAGCAAATCTGCTCTTCCTTTGTTGAGCCAAAGATCAATCGCCTTTAATGCCGGCAATCCGATAGGAACTACTCTTTCCTTATTGCCTTTTCCAATCACCCGCAAAGTATTTCTGCTGCGATCAACATCGGAAATGTCTAGTCCTACTAATTCAGAAACGCGAATACCAGAGCCATAAAGAGTTTCAACAATCGCTAAATCACGAAGCGAAATTGGACTCTCCTCCTCCGCCGCTCTAACTGATAAAGATTCCAAAGCGGTTGCAGCGCTTTGGACATCCAAAACTTTGGGCAAAGTTCTTTCCGCTTTCGGAGCGATTAAATCCTTGCCAATATCTTTTTCCAGCCAACCATTTTGTGCACCCCAATAGGTAAAGGCCCGAACCGAAACAACTCTGCGAGTAATTGAGGAACGAGCCGCACCCTTTACTTGCAGATTCGCTAGCCAAGAACGGATGTGGTTTACCTCTAACTGCGAGAACTCCGTGACTCCGAGTTGATTTACATGTAGCAACAATGATTCAAGATCGGCGAGATAGGCGCGGATGGAGTTTTCGGAAAGATTACGCTCAGTAATCAAGTGGGAGCGATAAGCCTCAGCCAGTCCAGAATCTAGGGGCACATTGAAAGAGTACTCAGAAATTAAGTCCGGACAGCCGATAGACACAGCGTTGCTAATACGCAACACTTGACCCAATTCAATTTTGTCAGCACAACATGGCTCACTTGGCGAGTGGGCTTACTGATGGAAACGGAGCTAATGAGGATGGAGATTGTTTTAGTCATTAATGACTACTGCGCACTCCCCGTTTTAGCTGTGTCTGCTGCAGAGATCCGAGTCACGATCGGAGTTGGTCATGATTTTGATGACATCTTAGATGTTACAAGTGGCGAATTAACCAATGACCAAATTGCAATGCTGCACAAGCTCTGGTCCGATGACAACTTCCCGCGCAACTTCAATCGCGTCGGGGATGAATTAATTATTACTGCAAGAAATTAACTGCGGGATCTCTTATCTATTGCGCCCAGGACTACCAGTAAGGTTTCTGGCGAAACTTCTAACGCACGACAAAGTGGAGCAATTACATCGATGCGTGGAATCCGCTCCTGTCTGAAATATCTTGATAGCGATCCGCGGTCGATTCCGGTTTTTTGATGTAACTCCTCTAAGCCACTCATTCCCAGATGCGCCATTTGAACTTTTAGCCACTCCGCAGTCTCAGCTGGGCTTACACGATAACCTTTTTTGACCGCAGTCTTCATAAAGCTTGACTCCTAATCTGAGAGTTTAAGCGGGAACTTGACCTTGCCTTAGCAGACCATAAGTTAAAGCATCTTCCAGCGCCATTGCAGACGCGGCTATAACATTTTCATGCACCCCAATTGTGCTCCACTCACCTGAGCCATCGCTGGTCTCAACCAATACACGGGTGATAGCGCCTGTTCCTAGTCGTCCCTCCAAGATTCTGACCTTGTAATCAGTGAGTTCAAGGGATTTGAGCTGCGGATAAATACTCTCTAATCCATTTCGCAACGCATTATCAATCGCATTAACTGGACCATTTCCAGATCCTTGAGACTCAATCTGCTCTCCATTTGCCAACAATTTAACAGTTGCCCTCGAAGTAACAGAGCGATCCGCGTCTTGATCAACAGTTGTTTCCCAACTCAATAAATTGAAAAAACTTGGACGCTTTCCATCTAACTCTTCACGAAGCAATAACTCAAATGATGCATCAGCTGCTTCAAATGTGTAGCCACGGGATTCGAGCGCTTTAACTTTTTCTACAACTCTTGAAACAACCTCTTTTTCAGAGCTGAGATCAAAACCTAACTCCTGCGATTTGAGTTCGATAGATGCCCTGCCGGCCATCTCTGAAACCAACATTCGCATATCGTTTCCGACACTTTCTGGATCTTCATGTTGATAAAGTGCGGGATCGACCTTGATAGCTGAAGCATGCAAACCAGCTTTGTGGGCAAAAGCAGAAACACCAACATATGGTTGTCTAGCGCTTGGCGCCACATTGGTTACTTCAGCGACTGCATGCGAGATACGAAAAGCTTCTTCCAAAGCTCCAGCTGGCAATACCTGTTGTTTTTTCTTTAACTGTAAATTAGCGATGATTGAAACTAAATCCGCATTTCCAGTTCTTTCACCATAACCATTCAATGTACCCTGAACATGGGTAGCGCCTGCAGCTACCGCGGCCAAAGAGTTTGCAATCGCACAACCGGTGTCATTGTGGCAATGAATACCTAAGCGGGCTGAACTCTTAGTGAGAACTTCATGAACCACATCAGAAAGCTCATCAGGCAACATTCCGCCATTTGTGTCGCAAAGTGCAATTACATCTGCACCAGCCTCTGCGGCGACTCGAACTACCTCTAACGCGTAAACTGAATTGGAACGGTAGCCATCAAAAAAGTGTTCGGCATCTAGGAAAACCCTTTGGCCTCCAGCCCGCAAAAACTCAATGGAATCCCTAATCATTGCTAGGTTTTCATCAAGCTGGGTCTTCAACGCCAAATCAACATGACGATCATGAGATTTTGCTACCAAAGTTACTACCGGAGCTCCAGAATCTTGCAGCGCACGAAGCAACAAATCATCAGCTGCTTTCACATTAGGACGACGGGTCGCGCCAAAGGCAACAAAGGTGGCATTTTTTAACTGCAATTCAGTTTTAGCCAATTTGAAAAACTCAGTGTCCTTTGGGTTGGCTCCAGGCCAGCCACCTTCAATAAATCCAACTCCCAAATCATCCAAGTGACGCGCAATGGTTAATTTGTCATGTACTGAGAGATTTAGACCCTCTTGTTGAGCTCCATCACGCAAAGTTGTATCGTAAATGTGAAAGGCATCTGAGGGTTTTCCTACTGTGTTCATTACTGAGAAACTTTCTTCATCCAGCCATGTTTATCAGCGATAGTGCCATGTTGGATTCCCAAGAGATGATTTCTAATCTCCATAGTTATTGGGCCGGGATTGCCATCACCAGTTATCCAGGTGCCATTTGCGCTCTTGGCAGTTCCGACCGGAGCTATAACCGCTGCTGTACCGCAGGCAAATATCTCTGAGATTTCGCCACTGGCGACACCATCTCTCCATTCATCTGTTGAGATCATGCCCTCTTCAGCTTTGTATCCAAGATCTGCTGCAACCGTCAGTATTGAATCTCGGGTAATGCCAGGTAGTAATGTGCCAGTTAACTTAGGGGTAAAAATAGTTGCATCTTTTCCTTTACCTTTAACAAAGTAGAGGTTCATGCCACCCATCTCTTCTACCCAACGGCGCTCTTTTGCATCCAACCAAACCACTTGATCGCATCCTTGTGCTGCAGCTTGTTGTTGGGCTAGTAAAGATGCTGCGTAATTACCGCCGCACTTTGCTTCACCAGTGCCACCAAGCGCGGCACGTACATACTCTGTTGAAATCCATACTGTGACCGCTTTTGCAGCATTGAAATATGCTGCCGCAGGGGTAGCTATTACTGCGAATAAAGCTTTGTTTGAAGGCCTCACTCCTAAGCCAACTTCAGTAGCAATCATGAATGGTCGGATGTAGAGAGATTCGCCAATCTTTTTTGGCACCCAATTGATATCTAATTTAACTAACCCTTCAACGGCAGCAACAAAATCTGCAACTGGCAGCTCGGGCAAGGTTATGCGTGCTGCACTCTTGGCAAATCTCAATGCATTAGCTTCTGGGCGAAATAATGCAACTGAGCCATCAGGTTGTGAGTAAGCCTTCATTCCCTCAAATATCTCTTGTCCATAATGAAACACCATCGCTGCAGGATCCAATGAGATTGGTCCATATGCGTGAATGTTTGCATCGCTCCAGCCTGTGCTTTGATTCCACTCGGCGGTGACCATGTGATCGGTGAAGTACTTACCAAATCCAGGTTCTGCAACCCGTGCTTCGCGTTCCGTTGCAGCAACTGGATTGCTTGAAAGGTTCACATTTATTTTCATTGCGATATCGCCTTTACAAATGCATCGCCAACTTCCTTGGTTGAACGTTTGGTTGTGCCACGTTGCAGCAAATCCTCAGCAACCGCATTTTCAACATCTTGAGCTGCTTCATTCAAGCCGAGATGACGCAACATCATGGCTACAGACATCACAGTCGCGGTTGGATCAGCGATGCCCTTGCCGGCGATATCTGGTGCTGAACCATGGACCGGTTCAAACATGGATGGAAAAGCGCCTTCTGGATTTATGTTTCCTGAGGCGGCCAAACCAATTCCGCCACATATTGCAGCCGCTATATCTGTAAGTATGTCGCCAAAAAGATTGTCAGTAACGACAACATCAAAACGATCCGGGTTGGTTACAAAAAACATGGAAGCCGCATCAACATGTAGATAATCAGTCTGCACCTCTGGATACTCTTTAGCTATCTCATTGAAGGTGCGGGTCCATAAACCACCAGCACGAACCAAGACATTGTTTTTGTGCACCATGGTGAGCTTTTTGCGGGGACGTGCTTGTGCGCGGTTAAAGGCATCGCGAATAACACGCTCTGCCCCTCTGCGAGTATTTAGGGATTCTTCAGTCGCAATCTCGGCGGAAGTTCCTTCCGCCAAAACTCCGCCAGCTCCGACATATGGACCTTCAGTTCCTTCACGAACTACTACAAAATCAATTGGTGCAGTGGTGCGCAACGGTCCTTGGGTGCCTGGATAAAGCTTGGCGGGGCGCAGGTTTATGTAATGATCAAAAGCAAAACGTAGTTTTAGCAATAAGCCACGCTCTAGTACACCGCTTGGAACTGAAGGATCACCTACCGCGCCGAGCAAAATCACATCGAAGTTTTTTAATTCATCCAAGATTGCATCTGGCAGAGTTTCGCCTGTCTTGTGCCAAAGCCTGGCACCAAGATCAAACTCCTTCTTAGCAAATGTCACGCCGTACTTGGTAGCGACCGCATCCAAAACCTTTACCCCTTCGGCAACAACTTCAGGTCCGATTCCGTCGCCACCAATTAGAGCTAATTTGTAATTCTGTTTCATGACTGTAGTGACACCGATCTTGCAACACGAGCGCCGATTTCCTTGGCGATCTGATTTGCCACCTCTGTAGGAATTGCAGAGTCCACAGTGAGAGCCATTAATGCCTCTCCGCCCGCCTGGTCTCTTGCAACCTGCATATTTGCGATATTGGTCTTTGCAGCACCCAACACATTTCCTACCGCTCCAACAACGCCTGGCTTGTCAGTATAAATCAAGAACAGCAAGTGATCTGCTGGAGGTAGTTCAATGTCAAACTTATTGATGCGCACAATCTTTTCTACTTTGCGAATTCCCATCAAAGTTGCATCAACTTCTACTCGATTGCCATTAGAGAAAGCGGCACGCATCGAAATCATGCTTCTGTAGTCCTCACACTCCGCTTCCGTTGCAACAGTTGAGGTAATACCTTTTTCTGCGGCCAGATTTGGTGAGTTTACGTATGTGACATCTTCCATGCCGGTAGCAAGCAAAGCTCCCTTTAAAGCTGAAGTGCCAAGGATTGTGCAGTCATACGCAGACACCTCTCCGCTAACGGTAATTTCAATAGACACCGGTAACTCTGCTTCTAAAGCGGTTGCAATCTGTGCCATCTTTTCAACCAACGGCAATGAAGGACGAATCTCCTCGTGAATCTCCCCGCCTTTAACATTTACCGCATCAGGAACCAATTCGCCCGAGAGAGCTTTTCTAACTGAAACCGCTACTGCAATTCCAGCACGCTCTTGCGCTTCATCAGTTGATGCTCCCAAGTGAGGGGTTGCGACAACTTGATCTAATGTGAAAAGCGGTGAATCGGTGCAAGGTTCAGTGGAAAATACATCAAGGCCAGCACCAGCTACTCGACCTTCAGTAATTGCCGTGTATAAAGCAGCTTCATCCAACACTCCACCACGAGCTGCATTAATTATGCGCACTGTTGGCTTAACTTTTTTAAGCGCTGCTTCACCAATTAGATTCGCGGTCTCTTTAGTTTTTGGCAGGTGAATAGTTATGAAATCTGATTTCTCTAACAACTCATCAAGTGAAACTAAATCAACACCTAGCTGTGCTGCACGAGCTGGCTGGAGATACGGATCATAGGCAATTACCTTCATGCCAAAAGCTTGCATCCTATGAGCCACTAATTGACCAATACGACCAAAGCCAACTACGCCAAGGGTTTTTTCAAATAGTTCAGCACCGGTGTATTTGGAACGAGCCCACTTGCCATTCTTTAATGCAGCATGCGCGGGAGATACATGTCGAGCAGCGGCCAAAAGAAGTGCAATTGCTAACTCTGCTGCACTGACAATATTTGAGGTTGGAGCGTTAACAACCATTACTCCTGCTGCAGTCGCTGCGGGAATATCAACATTGTCTAATCCCACACCAGCACGGGCGATTACCTTTAAACCTTTAGCTGCAGTAATCGCCTCTGCATCCATTTTTGTTGCAGAACGAATCAATACCGCATCAACCCCTGCGGCCAACGCCGGCAGTAGCTCGGCGCGATTAGCACCATCACAGTTTCTGATTTCAAAATCAGGACCAAGTGCTTCCAGAGTTGCTGGACTTAACTCTTCTGCAATCAGAACTACCGGTTTACTCACGTGCTGCAGAGCCTTCCTGATAATCATCTTTATTGGCTGCTTTAACCCACGACATCATTTTGCGTAAATCGCGGCCAACCGCCTCAATTGGATGCGCCTCACCTTTAGCGCGCAACGCTTTGAACTCTGGCGCTCCTGCATCTTGATCCTCAATGAAGCGCTTGGCAAAGGCGCCGCTTTGAATATCAGCAAGTACCGCCTTCATATTTTCCTTTACATGTGGATCAATCACACGAGGTCCTGAAATGTAATCGCCGTACTCAGCGGTGTCAGAAACTGACCAGCGCTGTTTTGCAATTCCACCTTCATACATCAAATCAACAATTAGCTTTAATTCATGAAGACACTCAAAGTATGCAACCTCTGGCTGGTATCCCGCTTCAATTAAGGTTTCAAAACCATATTGCACTAATTGAGAGGCGCCGCCGCAAAGAACTGATTGCTCGCCAAATAGATCTGTTTCAGTCTCTTCTTTAAAAGTGGTGAGAATTCCACCAGCGCGCAGACCACCCATTGCTTTTGCGTAAGAAAGGGTCAACGGCCACGCATTTCCAGTTGCATCTTGCTCAACTGCCACAATATCTGGCACTCCTCGTCCTGCAACATACTCACGACGGACTAGATGTCCCGGGCCTTTTGGAGCGACCATGCAAACATCAATATTTGCTGGCGGTTGGATGTAACCGAATCTAATGTTGAAACCATGTCCAAAGAAAAGCGCATCCCCCGCTTTGAGATTTGGCTCAATGGATTCTTTGTAAATATGACGCTGCTTGTGATCTGGAGCTAGCAACATGATCACAGTTGCTTCCTTTACCGCTTCAGCTACCGAAACAACTCTTAGACCTTCTTGCTCCGCCTTAGCACGCGACTTTGAACCTTCAGCTAAACCGACGCGAACATCTACTCCACTATCACGCAAGTTAAGTGCATGAGCATGTCCTTGTGAACCGTAACCGATGACCGCGACTTTTCGGCCTTGAATTACCGATAGATCTGCATCTTCATCATGATAAATAGTTGCCACGTTTGTTCCAGCTTTCTCGTTAGTTCGTTTTCAGTTTTGGTAATCAGCGGTCTGGCTATGGGTCTCGGATGAGGCCAAGCCAGTTTCTTGCAAAGTGCGTTCTGCCAATGTGGTGCTGCCAGTTTCGATTGCTATCAAACCTGATTGCACCAACTCTTTGACGCCAAACCTGTTTAGTTCACTAAGTAAAGCAGCCAAATCTTTACTTGTGCCAATTGCCTCAATCACCAGACAGGAATCGGTCTCATCCACGATCTCACCCTTGAACTTCGCGATCAAGGTAGCTATTTCCGGGCGAGAACTCTCATCTTTATTCACTTTTACCATCAGCAGCTCGCGCTGTCTGGAGTCAGTGGACTTCATCTCTTGAATGCCAATCACATTTACCAATTTAAATAACTGGGCGCTAACTTGGTCTAGGGCATGCCCTTCAAGATTTAGCACGATAGTCATTCTTGAGACCTCTGGGTTTTCGGTAGGACCCACGGCAAGTGAATCAATGTTGTAACCTCGACGTGAAAAGAGTGATGCAACGCGGGCAAGTACGCCAGGGCTATTTTCTACCAATACTGAGAGCGTGTGTTGGGCCATTGTTATAACTCCTGTGAATCCCAGTCCGGGGCCAACTCTTTAGCAATCATGATGTCATCATTAGAAGTACCTGCTGCAACCATTGGCCAAACCATCGCGTCGCGGTAAACATTGAAATCAATTACGACCGGCGCGTCATTAATCGAATTGGCTTCTTTAATGATCTTGTCTACATCTGATTTACTTTCACAACGCAAGCCAACACAGCCCATCGCCTCTGCCAGCTTTGCAAAATCTGGAATGCGCTTGGAGTGCAAATCAGTATTTGAATATCGATTCTGATAGAAAAGTGATTGCCATTGACGAACCATGCCTAGGCTCTCATTATTAATAATGGCAACTTTGATTGGAATGTTGTTTAAGGAACAAGTCACTAACTCTTGATTGGTCATCTGGAAACAACCATCTCCATCAATGGCCCAGACCGGTGTATCAGGAGCACCAACTTTGGCACCCATCGCAGCCGGAACCGCATATCCCATAGTTCCTAATCCACCAGAGTTCAACCAAGTGCGCGGTTTTTCATACTTAACAAATTGCGAGGCCCACATCTGATGCTGTCCAACGCCAGCAACATAAATTCCATCTGGACCAGTAATTGCACCAATTCGTTCAATTACATATTGAGGTGAGAGCGATCCATCGGCAGGTTCGTTGTAACCCAATGGATACTTATCGCGAAGCGATCCCATTTGTCGCCACCACGTTGTTAAATCTGGTTGATTCTTTTGGAACTCTGCAGTCACTGCAGGAATCAAAGCTTTGATGGTTGGTCCTAAATCACCAATGATGGGCACATCTGCGTAGCGATTTTTACCAATCTCTGCGGGGTCAATATCTGCATGAATTACCTTGGCATTAACCGCAAAGGTGGATAGCTTTCCAGTAACACGGTCATCAAAGCGCGCTCCTAAAGTAATTAGCAAATCTGCTTTTTGCAGCGCAGTAACTGCAGCAACGGTGCCGTGCATACCTGGCATGCCCAAATGCTGTTTGTGGCTGTCTGGGAATGCACCGCGCGCCATTAAAGTGGTCACTACCGGTGCGCCAACTAATTCTGCCAACTGCAATAGCTCTTTTGCAGCATTAGCTTTTATGACACCGCCACCAACATAAAACACCGGCTTACTTGATTGTGCAATTAAAGCTGCAGCATCGCGAATTGATTGTTGATCTGGTTCGGTCTGAGGTCGATAGCCGCGCAAATTAATGTTGGTCGGATAGTTGTATCCAGTCATTTTTTGTAATGCATCTTTTGCAATATCAACTAAAACCGGTCCCGGTCTACCAGAGTTTGCAATATAGAAAGCTTCTGCAATTGCACGAGGAATTTCCTCTGGATCAGTGACCAGATAATTGTGTTTAGTTATCGGCATGGTTACGCCGCGAATATCAGCCTCTTGAAATGCATCAGTACCAATCGCTGGCCCTGGAACCTGACCGGTAATTGCAACCACTGGAACTGAATCCATCTGTGCATCAGCCAGTGGAGTAACTAGGTTTGTTGCACCTGGACCTGAAGTGGCGATACAAACGCCGACCCGTCCAGTTACTTGCGCATACCCAGTTGCTGCGTGACCGGCACCTTGTTCATGTCGCACCAAGATGTGACGGATTTTTGAATCATAAATTGGATCGTAGGCAGGAAGAATTGCGCCGCCAGGAATACCGAACATGACATCGACTCCAGATTGCTCTAAAGCCTTCACAAGGGATTGCGCTCCTGTGATCTGATTACTCATGTTCCACTCCTTTCATCTTCCTAGTTCTACTTTGGGTCCTAATATGCAAAAACCCTCAGTTTCCTGAGGGTGCGCGTGAACTTGAATTTAGTTCACGCGCAACGAATCACCACCACTGATACAACAGTTGAAACAGCTGAGGTGTTCGTTGTCATGGGCTGAATTATTCCGTCACAAAAAGTATGCGTCAACCCCTGAGACACACATCTCATATATTGAACTAGTCGCAGACCGCGCCTTTTGAGGCCGACCGCACCAACTTGGAGTATTTACCAAGCACCCCAGAGGTGTAGCGCTGAGGCAATGGTTTGAATCCAGAACGACGTGTAGCTAACTCTGATTCATCTACTAGTAAATCCAAAGTTCTTTTAACGGTATCGATTTTGATGCGATCTCCATCTTTCACCAACGCAATCGGTCCACCATCCACCGCTTCTGGTGCAATATGCCCAACACACAAACCTGTGGTTCCACCAGAAAATCGTCCATCAGTAAGAAGCAAAACAGATTTTCCAAGACCTGCGCCCTTGATTGCGCCAGTAATCATCAACATCTCGCGCATACCAGGTCCACCCTTTGGACCTTCGTAGCGGATAACCACTACATCGCCAGCTTGAATGGTTCCATCTTCTAGAGCTTGCATCGCAGCTTGTTCGCGATCAAAGACTCTTGCCGGACCTTCAAAAACTTCAACACCAACTCCGGCAACTTTTGTTACAGCACCATCTGGAGCTAATGATCCGCCCAAAATTGTAATTCCACCTGAGGTAGCCATTGGATTTTTAATTGCTTTGAGAATTTCGCCATCAGGATCTGGCGGATTCACATCAGCCAAATTCTCAGCCATAGTTTTTCCAGTAACGGTCAGGCAATCGCCATGCAATAGCCCCGCATCAAGTAAAGCCTTTAATACAACTGGAATTCCACCAACCTTGTCGACATCGCTCATTACAAAACGACCAAATGGCTTGAGATCTCCTAATAATGGAACTTTTGAACCAATGCGATGGAAATCATCAAGTGATAAATCAACTTTAGCCTCATGAGCAATCGCCAAAAGATGAAGTACTGCGTTGGTAGAACCACCCAAAGCCATCAGAGCGGTAATAGCGTTTTCAAAAGCTTTTTTGGTCAGAATCTGTCTAGTGGTTATTCCTTGACGAATCAACTCAACTACAGCTGCGCCAGATTTAATCGCATAAGTATCACGGCGGCGATCAACAGCCGGTGGTGCTGCAGAGCCTGGCAGGGAAAGGCCAATAGCTTCGCCAATTGTGGCCATGGTGTTTGCGGTGTACATACCGCCACAAGCGCCTTCACCAGGACAGATTGCTCTTTCAATTTTGTCGACCTCTTCACGGGAGATTAATCCACGTGCGCATGCACCTACGGCTTCAAATGCATCGATGATAGTTACATCCCTGCCATCGACTTGGCCTGGCAAAGTAGATCCCGCATATACAAAAACGCTGGCAACATCTAGTCGGGCCGCAGCCATCATCATTCCAGGCAAAGATTTATCGCAGCCTGCAAAGGTGACCATGCCATCAAGCCGCTCAGCCTGCATTACCGTTTCGACAGAGTCAGCAATTACCTCTCGCGAAACTAGTGAGAAATGCATTCCCTCATGGCCCATCGAGATTCCATCGGAAACTGAAATGGTGCCAAACTGCATGGGAAAACCGCCGGCATCGATAACGCCCTGCTTTGAAGCTTTTGCTAAACGATCTAATGAAAGATTGCAGGGTGTGATTTCATTCCACGAGGAAGCAATTCCAATTTGAGGTTTTGCAAAATCCTCATCCTTCATTCCAACGGCGCGCAACATGCCGCGTGCCGGTGCACGCTCTAAACCTTCAGTTACATCTTTGGAACGGGGCTTAATATCTCGCACCATAGCAATAGCCTACTTAAGCCTGACCCAAATGTTTAAGAAGCAACTCTCTAACCTTTGCGGCGTCGGCTTGACCTTTGGTTTCCTTCATAACTGCGCCAATTAATGCACCCGCTGCTGGAAGATGTCCGTTACGAACCTTCTCTGCAACATCAGGTTGTGCTGTGATTGCTTTTTCGATTGCGGCCATCAAAGCAGAATCATCAGAGACGACTTGAATTCCACGATTCTTGATAATTTCTGAGGGTTTGCCTTCGCCATTGATCACGCCATCGACCACCTGTCGCGCCAACTTGTCGGTTAACTCCCCTTTTTCAATTAGGGCAACTAACTCAGCCACATCGTTAGCGGTAATGCTTAGCTCTCCGGCTGCGACACCCTTTTCGTTGGCGATACGAGCAATCTCACCCAGCCACCAACCACGGGCTCGAGTTGGATCACAGCCAAGTTTTACTGTTTCTTCAACTAGATCTAGGACATCAGCATTAATCATCGCTGCCATCTCTTTATCTGGAACCTGCCATGCTTCTTGCAATTTCTTTCTACGCACTGATGGTTTTTCCGGTAGAGCTGCACGGATTTTTTCAATCATTTCGAGTGAAGGTGCTACAGGAACCAAATCTGGTTCTGGGAAATAACGATAATCCTCCGCTTGCTCTTTGGAGCGACCCGGCGTGGTTAAACCAGTGTCTTCATGAAAGTGCCTAGTTTCTTGAACCACCTTTTCACCTTTATCAAGCAACTGCGCATGACGAATCATCTCGCCGCGTACCGCACGTTCCACTGATCTAAGTGAATTTACATTTTTTGTCTCACTTCTAGTGCCCAACTTCTCAGCACCTATCAAGCGCAAAGAAACGTTAGCGTCGCAACGCAATGAGCCTTGCTCCATCTTTACATCGCTAACACCTAAGCCACGCAAGATATCTCGCAACTCAGAAACATAAGCACGGGCGACTTCAGGTGCGTATTTGCCGGTGCCAGTGACAACTTTGGTGACAATCTCGACCAATGGAATACCCGCGCGGTTGTAATCCAATAATGAGTAATCGGCTCCATGAATTCGTCCGGTTGCGCCACCCATATGAAGCGATTTTCCAGTGTCCTCTTCCATATGAACTCTTTCGATTTCAATGCGGAACTCTTTCGGGCCTTCATCGGTATCGATGGTTACATCTAGATAGCCATTCACGCAGATTGGTTCGTCGTACTGTGAGGTTTGGAAGTTCTTGGGCATATCTGGATAGAAGTAATTTTTTCGGGCAAATCGAGAAAATGGTGCTATGGAACAGTTGAGGGCTAATCCAATTGCAATGGTGTATTCGATTGCTTTTGCATTAACTACTGGAAGTGCGCCAGGCAAACCTAAACACACTGGACAGGTTTGAGTATTTGGAGCTGCTCCGAAGACGGTATTGCAGCCGCAAAACATTTTTGATTCTGTACCAAGCTCAACGTGAACCTCAAGTCCAAGAACTGGTTCGTACTTAGCAATTACATCTTCGTATTTAAGAGACATTGTTTATGCCCCCAACTCTGGCGCATTGGCCAAAATCGGCTTGCCCCACTTGGTTAATAATGCTGATTCCAGAGCCGCGCCAACTTTGTACATACGATCATCCTGCATCGCCGGTGCCATGATTTGAAATCCAGCAGGCAATCCATCCTCTTGTGCCAATCCAGATGGAAGTGACATTCCACCAATGCCTGCCAAGTTGGTAGGAATTGTGGCAATGTCATTCAAATACATGGCAATTGGATCATTTGCTTTCTCGCCGATTTTGAAAGCTGTGGTCGGCGCTGTTGGTGAAACCAAAACATCTGCCAACTTAAATGCATTATCAAAATCTCTCGAGATTAAAGTCCGCACCTTTTGCGCACTTCCGTAATAGGCATCGTAATAACCACTAGAAAGTGCGTATGTGCCAAGAATGATGCGGCGCTTGACCTCACGGCCAAAGCCAGCCTGTCGGGTTAGATTCATTACCTCTTCAGCAGATCCTTCACCGACCCGCATGCCATATCGCATGGCATCAAACCTCGCCAAATTCGAGGAGCATTCACTTGGTGCAATCAAGTAATAAGCAGCCAACGCATAATCAAAGTACTTGCATGAAACCTCAACGATTTCCGCACCTTGCTGTGCAAGTAGCTCTAAAGATTCATTAAATAACTTGAGTACGCCTGGCTGGTAGCCATCACCTTGTAGCTCTTTAATTACACCAATCTTCATCCCTTTTACATTTCCATCTTTGGCTGCAGCAACAACTGGTGGAACAGGTGCATTGATGGATGTTGAATCAAACTTGTCATAACCACCAATTGCTTCGTGCAAATAAGCGGCATCTAACACGGTTCGGGCACATGGACCGGCTTGGTCAAGTGATGAAGAGAATGCGACTAAGCCATATCGTGACACGCCGCCATAAGTAGGTTTTACTCCAACAGTTCCGGTAACCGCAGCTGGTTGGCGGATTGATCCACCAGTGTCGGTGCCAATTGCAAGCGGTGCTTCAAATGCAGCAAGTGCAGCTGAAGATCCACCACCAGAACCACCTGGAATTCTGGTCAAATCCCAAGGATTGTGGGTTGGGCCGTAAGCAGAGTTTTCAGTGGATGAACCCATAGCAAACTCATCCATATTTGTTTTACCTAGAATCACCACGCCATTTTCTTTAAGACGAGTAACAACAGTTGAGTCATATGGTGGACGCCAACCTTCTAACATCTTTGATCCACAGGTGGTTGGGACACCTTTTTGGGTCATAACATCTTTTAATGCAAGAGGAACGCCTGCAAGAGGTGGTAATTGTTCGCCACTAGCACGACGTTCATCAATTGCCTTTGCCTGTGCGAGAGCGCCATCAGTATCAACATACAAAAAAGCGTGAACTTTTGAATCTACATTCGCAATTTGATTTAGGTGGGATTGAGTTAATTCCACACTTGAGATTTCGCCCTTACTTAAGGCGTTGGCCATTTCTACGGCAGTGTTCTTAATCATTACTCTTCACCAAGAATCTGTGGCACTTTAAATCTTTGTTCCTCTGCCGCCGGTGCGCCAGAAAGAGCTTCCTCTGGAGTCAAACTTGGTCTTACCTCGTCAGCACGGAAAACATTTTGCAATGGAAGCGGGTGTGAGGTGGGCGGAACATCTGCTCCGGCAACCTCTTGCACTCTGGCGACCGCATCGAGAATGACAGACAACTCTTTAGAGAGGTGATCAAGCTCTTGATCTGACATATCTATACGAGCCAACTTGGCAAGGTTTGCTACATCATCACGTGAGATGTTTGACATGAGGGTCACCTTATCGATTCAGCCGTGCTTAGCGCGAATTACTTTCGAATCTGGCCATCACCTTTGACGATCCATGTGGTGGTGGTCATTTGTTCAAGTCCCATTGGGCCACGCGCATGCAGCTTTTGATTTGAGATGCCAATCTCGGCGCCAAATCCCATCTGCTCCCCGTCAGTGAATCGAGTTGAGGCATTCACCATCACAGCCGCACAATCAGATAGCGCAATAAATTCAGCTGCACTCTCCTCAGATTCCGTCACGATTGCCTCTGTGTGGTTGGTGCCGTACTTCAAAATATGTTCACTAGCAGCTTTCAAATCTGACACCACGCCAACATTCATTTCTAAGACACCATACTCAGTGGACCAGTTTTCTTCGGTCACAAGTGAAGCTGGTAGAGCTAAAGATTTGGCAACTTCCAACGCTGTGGAATCGCAATGCAAAACAACCCCAGCTCCGTGCAACGCTTTGAGAGCAATCGGCAAAAACTTCTGCGCAACATCTTGGTGAATCAAAAGCGTCTCAGCAGCGTTGCAAACACTTGGTCTATGACATTTGGAATTGATCAAAATAGGTAGAGCTTTTTCTAAATCAGCTTTTGCATCCACATACACATGGCAAACTCCAGCACCAGTCTCGATAGTAGGAACAGTTGATTCATCAACCACCATTCGGATTAAGTTGGCGCTGCCACGGGGAATTACTAAATCAACCTTGCCGCGAGCATTTAGCAAGGCTCTGGTGGTGTCTCGATCATTTGAAGGCACTAGTTGAATAACATCAGGTGAAACAACGGTTTTCGCTAGCGCATCTCGCATAACCGAAACCAAAACCTCATTACTTTTCTCCGCCGATGAGGAGCCACGCAACAAAGCAGCATTGCCGGACATCAGCAAGATTACCGCCGCGTCAACTGTGACATTGGGCCTGGCCTCATAGACCATTCCAACAACTCCAAAAGGAACTGAAATCTGCTTTAGGTGTAATCCATTTTCTAGGGTTCGTTCCCGCAGAGTCACACCGAGCGGATTTGGCAGCTTCGCTACCTGACGTGCGCCGTTAGCAATTCCCTGAATCCGCGATTCATTTAGCATCAAACGATCCAATAACTGTGTATTCAGGCCAGCGGCATTGCCCTTTTCCATATCGATTTGATTGGCAGAAATTATCTTTTCTTTATTGGCTTCTAATGCATCTGCAATAGCTAAGAGCGCTGCTTTTCTTTGTTCCGGTGTGGCTTTAGTTAAGGAGCGTGCCGCTTTTCGGGCGGTATCCGCTAAATCTGCAATTAGAAGATCATTAGGATTCTTTGTCATAGCAACACCAAATCATCACGATGTACTAGTTCGCGTTCGTACTCTGGGCCTAGCTCCTTGGCTAAATCCTTAGTTGATCTACCAAGCATCTGCGGAATCTCTTCAGAATCAAAAGCGACTAAGCCACGAGCTATCACTTGGCCTAATTTACTTACCAACTCCACGGTATCGCCCGAGCTGAAATCTCCCTCTACAGCAGTTACACCGGCCGGCAATAATGAAACTCCTCGTTCCTGCAATGCAGAAACCGCCCCATCATCAAGAATCAATCTTCCCCGTGGAGTCGCGGCATGTTCTAACCAAAGTAATCGAGATGGTTTCTTATTTGCTGCGGCAACAAATAAGGTTCCGAGCTCTGCTCCAGTAACTGATTGACCTACCTCTTGCAATGAGGTTAAAAGCATGGGAATTCCAGCACCTGTTGCGATACGTGCCGCCTCAATCTTGGTCAACATTCCACCGCTACCGACTTTTGATCCGGCTCCCCCAATTTCAGCCTCAGACAAGGTATCAAGTGATTCAACAACTGAAATCTTTTTTGCTCCTACTTGAGAGGGAGGAGCGTCATATAAAGCATCAACATCTGTTACCAATACCAATAAATCAGCACCAACTAAATGTGAAACCAAGGCTGCAATTCGATCATTATCTCCAAAGCGAATCTCTTGAGTTCCGACCGAATCATTCTCATTAATGATCGGCACCACCCCCAATTGCAACAATCTAAAGAGAGTGCGTTGTGCATTTTGATAATGGGAGCGACGCACAATATCTTCGATGGTCAACAAAACCTGCGAAGCGGTTACTCCATACTCTCTGAAAGCTTGGGTATAGCTATGAATTAATAAGCCTTGTCCAACAGAGGCAGCGGCTTGTTGGGTCGCCAAATCCTGTGGTCGAGAGGTCAAACCCAGCGGCGAAAGCCCGGCTGCAATTGCTCCAGAGGAGACAACGATTACCTCTTTGCCCACTTTCTTAAGTTCAGCGACCGCAGCAACTAATTTGCCAACAGCGGCATCATTTAGACCAGCTCCATCCTTTCCAGTTAGTGAGGATGAACCAATCTTTATTACAACTCGCTTAGCCTGCGAGACAACTTGGCGACTCAAGGCTTGGTCTCCTCGATTTGCGGATTTGTTGGGTCAGCAACTTTGTACTCCCATTGCTGTGCCAACTCTTCATCATCAAGCTGATCAATCGCTTCCTCGTCATACTTTTCCCAACCGCGTGGGATTCGCATGTCATCGCCTCGTGGGCCGGCCAACAACTCAGCACCAGCTTCAATGGTTGGGACCCAATCAAAAATCACCGCATCATCTCCGGCGCCGATGCGAACTTCATCGCCTTCCTGCGCACCCAATTTGAAAAGCTCTTTTTCAACACCCAAACTTGCTAAGCGATCCGCTAAATAACCAACAGCTTCTGCATTGCCAAAATTGGTTTGGTGAACCCAACGTTCTGGGCGTGATCCGACAACAGAGAAAGAACCATCTTCATTTGCTGTAACTTTAAAACCAGCATCATCAACAGGGGTTGGACGCAGGACAATGCGCGCTTTTTCCTCTTGGGATTGCTTTGCGCGATAATCATTTACCAGACGTCCCATCGCATAAAGCAATGGATCCAATCCAATTCGCGCAGCCGCGGAAATTTGATAAACCTCGTATCCCCGCTCCCGCAAAATTGGCTCCACCATATCGGCCATAGCCTTACCATCTGGTAGATCCACTTTGTTCAAAGCAACAATTCGTGGTCTATCACTTAAATCTTGGGCATACTGCTTTAGTTCATTTTCAATAATGTCGAAATCTTTAATCGGATCGCGATCACTTTCAAGGGTTCCGCAATCCAAAACATGGACTAGTGCTGCACATCTTTCAACATGTCGTAAAAACTGTAGACCTAAACCTTTGCCCTCAGCAGCTCCAGGAATAAGACCAGGTACATCTGCGACCGTAAAACGTGATTCGCCGGCTTGAACTACACCTAAATTTGGCGCCAAGGTAGTGAATGGATAATCCGCAATCTTGGGACGCGCAGCAGATATCGCTGCCACTAATGAGGATTTTCCAGCGCTGGGATAACCAATTAATCCAATGTCAGCTACCGATTTAAGCTCTAAAACTAAAGTTCTTTTTTCGCCAGGTTCGCCTAACAATGCAAAGCCAGGTGCGCGGCGACGTGATGAAGCAAGGGCATTGTTTCCTAATCCACCTAAGCCACCTTTAGCTGCAACAAAGCGGGTTCCGTTGCCGACTAAATCAGCTAGCACTCGGCCATCCTTAGTCATAACAACTGTTCCATTAGGAACACCAAGAATTAAATCCTCGCCATCAGAACCATTTTTTAGTGCGCCATAGCCTTGACGACCTGAACCAGCTGAACGGTGTGGTGAGTGATGAAAATCCAACAAAGTTGTAACACTTGGATCAACTACCAAAATTACATCTCCGCCGCGACCTCCGCTGCCGCCATCTGGACCACCTAGCGGTACAAATTTCTCGCGGTGCACAGAAACACAACCATCGCCGCCTTTGCCGGCAGCGGCATGAAGAGTTACACGATCGACAAATGTTGTCATGTTATAACTCCTCTCTTCTTTGTTTTAATAAATAAAAAACGGGCCCGTAGCAACGGACCCGCAATTTATAAAGTCCGTGGATTTAGGAAACCGGAACGATATTTACTACGCGACGACCACGAGCGTTACCAAACTCAACAGCACCTGCTGCAAGGGCGAACAAAGTGTCATCTTTTCCGATTCCGACATTCTTGCCTGGGTGGAACTTGGTGCCACGCTGACGAACGATGATTTCGCCGCTGTTTACCAACTGACCACCAAATCGCTTGATTCCCAAGTACTGTGGGTTGGAATCGCGACCGTTACGGGTTGAGGAGACGCCTTTTTTGGATGCCATTTCTTTTTATCTCCTTACTTCACACCATTGATCGCAGTGATTTTCACGCGAGTGTTCTTGGAACGAAAACCTTGACGACGGCGATATCCGGTCTTGCTCTTGTAACGCAGGATATGAATCTTTGGACCCTTTACCTCTGCAACAATCTCGCCAGTTACCTTTACGCCGGAAAGAACCTTTGGATCTGATGTAACAGCAGCGCCATCAACCACCAACACCGCCGGAAAAGTTACGGTTGAGCCAGCTGCAGCATCAATACGGTCAACAAAGACGGTATCGCCGACAGCGACTTTCTCCTGGCGTCCGCCAGCTTTAACAATTGCGTACACGATTTTCCTTCCAGCTTTCAAAAAGCTCGGTCCTTCGAGCAGGGGTATAGGTTAGAGATTGAGCCCAATCTGGGTCAAACTGAGCGGGCTTTTGGTTTAGGCGGTGACCACCCCAGAGCTGGCAGCTCTGCGACGCTTGCGCCCAAACTTAGGTTTTTCATCTGATGCAGATTGCTGCTCAGGCTCATTCTGCTCATCTGCCGAATCTGGTGCCGACTCTGGCGCTGATTCTGGGCTGGCTTCATGGGTAGGAGCCATCTCTCGATCTAGCGACTTCTTATTTACCGGCTCCATGTGAACATGAATTCCACGACCGGCACAACTTTCACAGGTGGTTGAGAAAGCCTCAATCAATCCTTGGCCCACTCGCTTGCGGGTCATTTGAACTAGACCTAGCGAGGTTACCTCCGCTACCTGATGCTTGGTTCGATCACGTCCCAAACATTCAACCAATCGACGTAAAACTTGCTCACGGTTGGATTCCAAAATCATATCGATGAAGTCGATAACAACAATTCCACCTAAGTCACGCAATCTCAATTGACGCGCAATTTCTTCAGCAGCTTCAAGATTATTTTTTGTAACAGTTTCCTCGAGGTTGCCACCTTTGCCAATGAACTTACCGGTGTTTACATCGATAACAACCATAGCCTCTGTGCGATCAATAACTAGTGAACCACCAGATGGTAGATACACCTTACGATCCAATGCCTTGGCTAGCTGTTCATCAACACGGTTTTCCGTGAAGAGATCCTTGACTCCAGTCCACTTTTCAATTTTTGAAATTAACTCTGGAGCGATGTGACCCAAGTAATTATTAATATCTTCCCAAGCACCATCACCTTGTACGGTTAACTTGCGGAAATCTTCATTGAAGATATCGCGAATTACTCGAACTGTTAAATCTGGCTCACCGTACAACAAGGTCGGTGCATTGACACTGGAGTTTTCAGATTTCTTCTTGATATCTTCCCATTGCGCTTTTAGTCGAACTACATCACGGGTTAGCTCTTCATCAGATGCGCCCTCGGCAGCGGTACGGACAATTACGCCTTCTTCATCAGTTATCAAGCCCTTCAAAATCTCTTTGAGACGGGCGCGCTCTGAGTCAGGCAAGCGACGGGAAATACCGCTCATTCCGCCACCTGGTACATAAACCAGATAACGACCTGGGAGGGAGATTTGGCTAGTTAGGCGCGCGCCTTTTTGCCCAATCGGATCTTTGGTTACTTGAACCAAAACTGACTGACCGGTCTTCAAAACTCTTTCGATTTTACGCTCTTGATTATCGGTGAGTCCTGCAGCATCCCAATTAACCTCACCTGCATATAAAACCGCGTTTCTGCCCTTACCGATATCGACGAAGGCGGCTTCCATTGATGGAAGAACATTTTGCACTTTGCCTAGATAAACATTTCCTACGTAAGAGATATTGCTATTGCGATTTACGTAATGCTCAACCAAAACATTGTCTTCCAAGATTGCAATTTGAGTGCGATCACCTTGTTGTCGAACCAACATTTCGCGATCTACGGATTCGCGACGTGCTAAAAACTCAGCATCGGTAAGTATTGTTCCGCGGCGACGGTTTTCACGGTAATCACCTTTGAATTCGTTGTAACGATGGCGCTCTCTTCCGCGATCACGATCACGGAATCTGCGTTCATTTCTTCCGCCGCGATCATTGCGATCAAAACTCTTGCGCTCGCGCACTGGGCGATCTTGTGCCGGTCTAGATTCGCGAACCTTAACTACTGTTACAACGCCATCTTCTTCAACAGTTTCACCTGGTGTTACACCATCGGAGCCAGAGCGGCGGCGACGGCGACGCTTCTTAAAGCCCACCGCAGTTGAAGCATCATCCTCCGATGACTCATCAGTGGAATCTTCATTTACCGATTCAGAGCTCTCTAGAACATTTGAATCATCTAAACCTTTATCGGAACGTCGACGGCCACGACCACCTCTTCTACGACGACGACGGCGGTTTTCGTTTTCGCTATCTTGCTCTGCTTTTGCAGCAGGAACTGCAGACTTCTCTTTGTTTTTCGCCTCAGATTTTTTGGAAGTACTTTGATTCGCTGCTTGCTTCTTAGGTGCGGCCGCAACTACTGGTGCAGCTTGGAATATTGGAGCAGGTACAACCCCCGCTTTGCTCTTTTTGGCCTTAGGGGCATCACTGTTTGCTACTGGAGCTGAATCAGTTGTCTTCTCACTGGCGACCTTGGCGGTTGCTTTTTTAACAGCGCGCTTACGCACTTTCTTTGGCTCATCAGCCATACGATCAAATCCTTTTTATATCTAGAAAATTTCCTAGGTAATGGCCTTGCGGTCATTATTTAAAAAAATCTCTGGTGGCGCCTGTATCTGGATCTGCCGACCGCACCTAAAGAGCGGTCCTAGCGACCTCGAGATATTGAGGCGATTGGAACCCCCGAAGTATGACAGAAACCTGGTCCAGCCCCCTAATCCACGCTGGAAATGAAACTATCTCGTGCGCTGATAAACATTTTGCAGCAACCCCACCCCAATGAGATTGGCAAACATGCTGGAGCCCCCATAGGAAAGGAAGGGCAGTGGAACGCCAGTCATCGGCATGAGGCCCATGGTCATCCCGATATTTTCAAAAATCTGAAAGGAGAACCATGCAATAACACCAACGCAAACCATGCGACCAAATAGATCATTGGTGCGACGCGCGATTGAGAAGGCGCGCATCAAAAATACAAAGTACAAAATCAAAATAAAGCCAGCTCCGACAAAACCTAGCTCTTCGCCAGCTACGGTAAAGATAAAGTCGGTTTGTTGCTCTGGAACAAATCGACCATTGGTTTGTGGGCCATCAAACAAACCTTTACCGAAGATTCCACCAGATCCAATTGTGATGCGCGCTTGTCGCAATTGATATCCACTGGCTTGGGGATCTGCAGAGGGATCCACAAAGGAACGCAGACGGTTTAGCTGATATTCACTCACCTCACCGCTTGCAACTGCAAGGTATGCGCCAGTAACTCCGAGCACCAACAATCCAACCACCCAACGCAGTCTGGCACCTGACACCGCAATCATTGTGATTACACATGCAGAGATGATTAAGACTGTGCCTAAATCTGGCTGCAACACAATCAACATAACTGGGATTGCTGCTACTGCTAATGATTGAAAAACCTGTCTATCGGTTGGTTGATCATGGCCAGAAATACGCTCGGAAAGAATCAAAGCCATGCCGATGATTATTGAGATTTTTGCTAACTCTGCTGGTTGAATCTGAAATCCACCAGGGAAAGAGATCCAAGAGCGTGCACCGTTGACAGTTGAGCCAAGTCCAGGAATTAGCACCGCTATTAAACCCAGAACACCTAATCCCCAGACGATTGGTGTGTATGCGCGCAGCAAACGATAATCAATCAGAGTGGTGCCGTAAGCCAGAGCGATGCCGATAACCACATTAATTAGCTGTCTTTTCAGGTAATACTGTGGATCCAGATTATTTGCCGCAAACCAATCCCTGGTTGCTGCGTATACAAGAATTACCCCAAAAAACAATAGCGCTAAGACAGCGGTGTTCAATACCCGATCTGAACCGACAAAAAATCCGGGACGCTCTTTACCGCGGCGCTGAAAAGTCATATTGGTAGTCATGATTTAGGAAAGCGATCCTTTAGATGAATCAATGTAAGGCAACTGATTTGGAACTCCGTTAGGGAAAATTGCTGTCTTTCCATTGGTGCCAAAAATATGTTCGTAGATTCGTCTAACGCCCACACCGCTAGTGCTAGCACCGAATCCGCCCTGACTAACCATCATCACTACAGCGTACTGGGGATTTTTAGTTGGACCATATGAAGCGAACCAAGAGGTGTCATCTTTGGCAGATCCATCTAGGTTTCTGCCAAATACCTGTCCAGTTCCAGTTTTTCCACTTACTTCAACTCCAAGGCCGGCAAAAGCTCCTGTTGCAGTACCCGATGTGACTACCGCCCTCAAAGAGTTTTGTAAAAACTTCAAAGTTGATTTCTTCAATGGAAGTTGGCCATATGTTTCAGCGGGAAATCTCTCTACTACCTTTCCATTTGGCTGCACAATCGCTTTGGCAATCTTTGGTACAACAAGTTTTCCGCCATTGGCGATTGCAGAATACATAACCGCCATTTGCAGCGGAGTCATTAAGGTATCGCCCTGACCGATTGAGAAGTTAACCATGTCGCCGGCGCGTACTTTGTCACCATCAAGACAGTTCTCGCGAGCAATCTCAATCACGTAGGCGGTTAATTGTGATTTCTTGGCCCGCTTTTCGTAATTGCAGTAAAAATCCTTATTTTGCTCATACCAAGCTTTTTTCCACTCTCGATCAGGAAGTCGACCACTTAACTCTGATGGCAAATCAATGCCCGTCTTTTTGCCAACTCCAAAACCAGCGGCAGCCTTAAAGAAATAATCATTAACCTGCGATTTAGGTTTCAGACCTCCATCACGCACCCATTCATCGTAAGCAATTGGATACCAAATTGAGTCACAGGAAATTGCCATGGCTTTTGTCATATCAATTCTTCCTGCGGCCTTGCTATCAAAATTCTTGAAGATTCGAGTACCAATCTCAACTTGGGCAGGGCAGTCGTAGCGCTCTTTGAGGCTGTAACCCGCATCTACTGCAGCTGCTAATGACACGACTTTGAAAGTTGATGCAGGGGCAAAACCACCTTGAATTGCACGTGAGAGCGCTGGCACTCCGGAGGCTTCGCTATAAAGAGATTTAGCCTGTTTAACAGTTATGCCATTTTCCCAAATATTTAAATCGTAATCTGGGTAGGAAGCCATCGCTAGAACGCCTCCAGTATTAACATCCATCACGATGGCAGCGCCGGCATCACCTCTATATCCAAGAGACCTAGCGCGCAGTACTGTATCCTTTAATTGCTGCTCAACAACTGCTTGCAACTTGGCATTGATATTGAGGATTAAATGATTTCCTGGAGTCGCTGGGGTATTTCTTGATTCTTGAGTAACCGCCTCTTTGCGATCAACGATAACGGTTTTGATGCCGGCGGCTCCTCTTAATTGTTTGTCATAAACAATTTCCACACCGGCTTTTCCTATAAATTCATTTCGATAATACCTAATGCCCTCTTCGTTATTGAGATTAGCCTCGGTGATTGGACCTATATAACCCAAGACATGAGTGGCCTTTTCTCCGGCAAATGAGGGGTAATAACGAATAGATACAGGCTGTGCATTTATCCCCGGAAAGAGATCGGATTGCTCAAGAATTGCGAGCACCTGATTTTCACTTGCTTCCTTTGTAATAGGAATTGGCTGATAGCGATTTCCATTCCAGCATCCATTTCTTTCACCTGCGGGAAGCTCTCCACATAAACGGGTGCGGATATAGATGTCGTTGTAATTCAACTTAACAATATTGGCGACTCGCCGCAATACTCTATCGCCTTTGTCCTCTAATTTATCCAGCACAGATCGATCTGCAGTAATCATCAAACCAGCACGATTCATGGCGAGCAGATTGCCCTCATTATCAACAATTAAACCGCGTAGCGCTGGAGTTACGATGTCACGGCTTTGAATATCAAGAGCTGCTTGTTGATATCTGGGGCCATCGGCGACTTGCAAATAAAAAAGACGACCGAACAGCGCCATCATTAATGAGATAACAAATATCTGAACCACTAAAAGTGGTAGCGTTGAGCGATCCTTCATTTATCGACTCCTCGCGGTTAGAGTCGCACGATAAAGCTTGATTGCAAATGGTGCATACAGTGGCGATAGAAGAAAACTCCATAAGGCGTTACCGAATACTTGACGGGAAATATAGGAGGCAGATCCAACCTCTTGTCCCAGAATTGCTCCGGTAATCAGACACACTACTAAGGCCGCCGAGCTACCCAAAACCACAACTATGCTCATTGTGATTGGACTTAAATCGGAATCCAGCGCGGATTTAACATTGTTAGCTAGCAAATAACTTAGCGCAGTTAAAACAAAGGTCCATAAACCAAACGGGGCTTCTAGTGTTGGAGACAAGTCAGCTATAAAACCCGCGATGAAACCGGTTACGACCGCACTATTTCTCTCCTCTTGCATTATCCAAGCTACAAAGAAAGCCAGATACAAAGAGAAACCGCCGATCAAAAAATTGATTCGATTAAGTAAACCTTCTTGTAGCAAAAACAATAATCCGAATACACCTAATAATCCGGGAATCCGATTTAAAACCATAATTCAATCTTTGCCTTTGATCACTGATTTGCTTCGGAGTTTGGAGTTGGTGTTGGAGTGACAAAAACAGTCACGGTTGGTGCGGGCTTTGGAGCGCGAGGTACTAACGCATCACCTGGATTTCCCGACGTCAAATCCAGAACCACGCTGACAACACCCAGCCCGTTCATATCTACAAAGCCTTCTACCCTGCCTTGTTTTGTAAGTTGTCCTGCGATACTTTCAACAAAACTCACTTTGCCAACTGGCACTCCAGGAACAAATGGTTTATCCCCTGAACTTCCTCGAGATAGCAACACATCTCCCACAGATATTTGACCTGTTGCACTTAGCATCTCGATTGAATACCTATTTTCACCTTGCCCTGACAGGATTCCCATGTCCTGAGTGCCCGCAACACGAACTCCGACTCGGAAGGATGGGTCGCTCATCAAAAGCACAACTGATGAATTAGCGGTGGTTGATTTAACAACGCCAACCAGACCGCCTGCAGCAATCACAGTCATATCTCGCTTAATTCCAGCGCTTGATCCTTGATCAATAACAATGGTTTCACCAAACGTTGCAGTCCCGCCTTTAGTGATAACACGCGCGGATACAACTTTAAATTTTGCGGTGCCTGCAAGATCTAGTACGCCTTTGAGTTGTTCAAGCTCGCCCAGCACATTTTTATTTAGAATTAACTGACTCTTTAGCTCTTCAATTTCTTTTTTCAAAGCTTCAATCTTTGAGCTGGTGCGTCCCAGATTTGTTACATCTTCAAAGAAATTACTAAAGGGAGATAGGAAACTACTTCCTGCTTTTTGAACTGGAACCAGCACGTTTTGTACTGATGAACGAATTGAAGAAACTAAACTCACACCACGCAGATCCAATGTAATCAGGAAGAGTGATGTCACCAGCAAAGAGACCCACAGGAGTCTGGTGCGATTAGAACCTCTGGGTGGCATGAGAAACCTAGCGACGGGGCTCGGAGATCAAAACCTTTTCTAAAGCCTCGAACTCCTCAACGCATTTTCCGGAACCTTCCGCTACCGCGTTTAGTGGACGTTCAGCGATGTGAATTGGCATGTTGGTTTCATGACGCAATCTCTCATCAAGACCTTTAAGAAGCGCTCCACCACCGGTCAACACAATTCCGCGATCCATTAAATCGGCGGCTAATTCAGGTGGTGTGCGATCAAGAGTGTTCTTTACTGCGTTAACTATGGCATTAACCGGCTCTTCTAAAGCTTTACGGATATCTTCGGAAGAAACCACAATCGTCTTTGGCAAGCCTGTAGCAAGATCACGTCCACGAATCTCTGCATCTGGTTCATCGCGCAATGGATAAGCAGAGCCAATCGCCATTTTGATTTCCTCAGCTGTGCGCTCGCCGAGCATTAGTGAAAACTCTTTCTTTACCCAATTAATAATGGCCTGATCAAGCTCATCGCCACCGACGCGAATTGATAGAGCAGAAACGATTCCGCCTAATGAAATAACAGCTACCTCTGTGGTTCCGCCACCGATATCGACCACCATATTTCCAGTTGGCTCGTGGATTGGTAGACCAGCTCCGATCGCTGCGGCCATTGGTTCTTCAATGATGTAAACCTTGCGGGCTCCGGCTTCGTATCCAGCATCTTTAACCGCACGTTGTTCAACGCCAGTAATTCCGGAAGGAACGCAGATAACCACTCGAGGCTTTGCCAAGTATGTGCGCTTGTGAACTTGACGAATGAAGTACTTAATCATTAATGAAGTTGTGTCAAAGTCAGCGATAACTCCATCCTTCAAAGGACGGATTGCAACGATGCTGCCAGGTGTTCGACCAATCATTTTCTTAGCTTCACTGCCCACAGCAAGGACTGCCCCGGTGTCTTGGTTGACAGCCACAACGCTTGGCTCATTTAGCACGATGCCTATTCCTCGAACGTACACCAAGGTGTTAGCGGTTCCGAGGTCAATCGCCATATCGCGTCCAAGAAATGTCCAACGATTTATCTGATTAGTCATTGCAGCTGCTCCTTACAAGTTGGGGAAGAAAATCTTTATTTCACGCTCAGCCGATTCTGGAGAGTCAGAACCATGAACAATATTTTGAACAACTTTTGTTCCTTGATCACGGGCCAAATCACCACGAATGGAGCCTGGCGCAGCAGTAGTTGGGTCGGTTGTGCCTGCGATACTTCTAAAACCTTCGATAACTCTTTCGCCTTCGGCAATCATCGCAACAATTGGACCAGAAAGCATGAACTCCATCAGTGGTTCATAAAACGGTTTGCCTTCATGCTCTGCGTAATGCGCTGCCAAAATACTTCGATCCGCTTGCAGCATCCGCAATGCAGAAATTTTGTATCCCTTACGTTCGACTCTGGCAATTACTTCACCGACGAGTCCACGTCGCACTCCATCTGGCTTTACCAAAATTAGTGTGCGTTGGGGTGAGGAAGTCGAGTTAGTCACGGGGGCAGTCTATTGCGTTTTCTTATCCTCGCTAAATGCCGCCCGAGCCGCCTCACCCTTGCGGCCCACAACTATCGCCGCCACCCATAACCCCAAGAAAACCGCTCCCAGGAAGAACATGGTGAATACAAAAAATCCATATGCAATTAAGGCGAGTTGGGTTAACCAGCCCAAAATCCAACCTACTTTGCTGCCTAATGAACCAGCGGCCAATAAAGCCAGGACGCAAATAATTCCCGCGAGCCAATATGCCTCAGTAGTTAAATTAGTTGAGGTTAAATCTTTCGCTACAAGAACTGCAAACCCAATTACAAAAATCTCCATAATCAAAACACTGCGGGACAACATTTTCATTATTGCTTTTCCTTTAACTTGCGCACAATTGCGCGGGCCTCACCTGCAGAAATTACCGAACCAGCAATAAGCACCGCTGTGTTCAAATCATTGACTGCATTTTCTAACTTTGCTTGTTGTATGGCAGTAGCAATTGCATCAGATAATGACTCGATTGCAACTACTCGCTCGTGACCAAAAATTGATTTTGCCCGAGATGATAACTCTTCAATGGGAGCGGCTCGATGCGAGGAATTACGACTAACAATTACCTGTGACATGACATCTTCTAACTCTTCAAGAATGCCATCGACATCTTTGTCCCCCATTGGAGCCACAACTCCAATAATCGATTCAAAATCAAACTCATCACGAATTGTCTTTTTCAGAGAGACCGCACCATGCGGGTTGTGTGCCGCGTCAACAATCACAGTTGGATTGCGCATAATTACCTCACACCTTCCCGGTGAGGTCACATTTGAAAAGGCTTCACGCACTACAGATTCATCTAGTTTTGATTCACCGGCAAATGCTTCGACTGCGGCCAAGGCGGTTGCAGCATTCGCGGCTTGATGAGCGCCATGTAACGGCAGGAACAAATCATCATAATCACCGTAAATTCCCGAGATAGAAACTAGTTGCCCGCCGACCGCTAAATCACGTTTCTTAACCGCATATTCGACACCTTCTCGCAAAGGAGTGGAATCAACCTCCGCACATTTATGCATCAATACTTGTGCGACCTCTGACTCCTGTCGAGCCAATACCGCAAAGGAGTTCGGCTTGATAATGCCCGACTTGGTGAGTGCAATTTTCTCCAGTGTGTCACCTAGATATTCCATATGATCAAAACCGATGGGAGTGATAACTGAAACCGCTGCATTTATTACATTTGTGGAATCCCATTCTCCACCCATGCCACATTCAAAGATTCCGACATCTACTGGATATTCTGCAAAGGCCACAAATGCCAGAGCGCACATTGATTCGAAGAAGGATAATTTGTTGGGCATTCGTGAATCAATCAAATCCAGATACAAGGCTATGTCATTGTAGGTAGCAATCATTCCTTCAGGCGAGATTGGTTCGCCGTTGATTGAGATGCGTTCCAAAAAACTTTCTAAATGCGGACTAGTAAACCTTCCAGTGCGCATTCCCAATTCAAAACAAAGAGAATCAATTAAACGAGTAGTTGTGGTTTTCCCATTCGTGCCCGCAATGTGAATAGTTGGATATGAAAGCTGTGGCGAGCCCAAAGCATCTGCCAGTGCTGCTATGCGATCTAAGGTTGGGGCGATACGGGTTTCAGGCCAGCGATTCAATAATGCTTTTTCAATCGCATCTAAGCATTGTAGGTCATCCTTAGATGTCATTGCTGAGGTAACGCTGCTAAGAGCGCATTGATGCGGTTGATTTCTGATTCGCAAAACTCCATGCGCTCGCGAATAGTGTTTACGACCTCCATTGGAGCCTTTGACATAAAGTTTTCATTTTCTAATTTGACCTGGGCGGTTTGTTGATCTTTTTTGATCGCCTCTAGATCCTTCATTAACCGGGCACGCTCCGCTTTAACATCGATACTTCCAGTTAAGTCGAAATGCACTACAAAATCCCCCACCTCAATTTTGGCGGATGGATTGAAATGTGCGGTCGGAATATCTAACTTAACCAAGAAGCGCAGCGCACCTTCATATTTGGCCAATGCCCCTTGTAATCCATCAATCTTGGCAACAATGCGGGCTGAAGTCTTAATTCCTTGCTCGCTACGGAATCTGCGCACCTCAGTAATCAATCTTTGTAGATCTGAAACAACTTCAATTGCTTCATTATCTACTTGATCACTTGCTGGCTTTGGCCACTGGGCAATTACTAAGGATTCACCTTTAGTTAGTGCGGTCCACAACTCTTCAGAAAGGAAAGGCATAGTTGGATGCATCAAGCGCAAGAGTTGGTCGATAACATGACCTAAAACGCGACGGGTTTTCTGAGCTTCTTCTCCACCTTGAGCGAAAGTATCTTTAATCAATTCAAGATACCAATCGCAGACTTCATCCCAAGCGAAGTGATAAATTTCTTCGCAACCCTTGGCAAATTCAAAACTTTCAAATAAAGCATCGGTGTTCTTTATAGTTTCATCTAATCTGGAGAGTATCCAGCGATCAATGTGATTTAGATCAGCGCGACTTGGAAGTGGTCCTTCAACTGTCGCGCCATTCATCATTGCAAATCGAGATGCGTTCCAGACTTTAGTTGCAAAATTACGAGCGCCAGCAATCCACTCTTCAGCAAGGGCTTGGTCTGTGCCAGGGTTGGCGCCGCGGGCCAGGGTAAAGCGCAACGCGTCCGATCCGTACTTGTCCATGAACTCAATTGGATCGACTGTGTTGCCACGCGACTTGCTCATCTTCTTGCCATTTTTATCTCGAACTAAACCATGCAGAGCAATAGTTTTAAATGGTGGAACACCGTCCATGGCAAACAAACCAAATAACATCATTCGCACAACCCAGAAGAAGAGAATGTCGTATCCAGTTACTAGAACGCTGGTTGGATAAAACTTCTTTAGATCATCAGTCGAGTTTGGCCAACCTAAAGTAGAAAAAGGCCACAAAGCGGAGGAAAACCAGGTATCCAAAACATCAGGATCTTGTTCGAAACCTTCTGGCGCAGTTTCGCCTGGGCCGACCACAACTACTTCCCCATTTGGTCCGTACCAAACTGGAATTCGATGACCCCACCATAGCTGGCGAGAAATACACCAATCATGCATGTTGTCGACCCATTCAAAATATCTTGGCTCCATTGATACGGGATCGATTTGTACTTTGCCATCTCGAACCGCATCTCCAGCTGCCTTTGCAAGTGGAGCAACCTTCACAAACCATTGTTTAGAAAGTCTTGGCTCTACGGTTGTGTCACAACGTGAGCAATGTCCAACCGCGTGGACATATGGCCGTTTTTCTGAAACTACTCGTCCCATGCTGCGGAGCTTTTCTACAACCGCTTTACGCGCATCAAATCTATCCATGCCATCAAACTCAGTACCGGTGCCTGACATCACACCATGTTCATTCATTATGACAATAAGTGGTACATCGTGACGCATTCCCATTTCAAAATCATTTGGATCATGAGCTGCTGTGACTTTGACTGCTCCGGTACCAAACTCTGGCTCGACTAGCTCATCAGCGATAATCGGAATCATTCTGTTTACTAATGGAAGTAAGACTTTTTTACCGATTAAATGCTTGTAGCGCTCATCACTTGGATGAACTGCGACCGCGCCATCTCCCAGCATTGTCTCTGGTCGTGTGGTTGCAACGGTAATGCTTATTTCATCATCACCGTATCTGACCTGTACAAACTCGCCAGCGTCATCGCTGTGGTCTACTTCGATATCAGAAAGAGCGGTTAAGCAGCGTGGACACCAGTTAATAATTTTCTCGGCTCGATAGATCAAACCTGCATCATAAAGTCGCTTAAAGATTGTAAGGACCGCCTCGGACAAACCTTCATCCATGGTGAAGCGTTCGCGACTCCAATCAACACTGTCGCCGAGTCTCTTAATCTGACCAAGAATCGCTCCGCCCGATTCCGCCTTCCAGGCCCATACCTTCTTTACAAACTCTTCTCGACCCAGGTCATGTCTTGATTTGCCTTGAGCCGCCAATTGTTTTTCGACGACATTTTGGGTCGCAATGCCGGCGTGATCCATTCCGGGAAGCCAGAGAGTTTCAAAACCCTTCATACGCTTCATGCGGGTCAATAAATCTTGAATTGAATGATCTAATGCATGGCCAATATGCAAACTTCCAGTCACATTTGGTGGCGGAATTACGATACAAAAAGGCGGCTTCTCCGATTTTGCATCGGCGCTGAAATAGCCAGCATCAATCCATTTTTGATAGAGCTTTCCCTCTATATCGCTGGGGGAAAATTGCGCTGGCAGCTCTGACATAAGGCGAGATACTACCGAGTGTTAAGCGGTCTTCTCTTCCCCACGTTTTGCTGAGCGCTTTACGGTGTTTGGACCACGTTCAATATAAGTAGGCGCGGCTTTGGAGAGGATTACCTCAGGGGTAACGATTACCTTTCCAATCTCCTTCTTGCTAGGAACTTCATACATAACTGGAAGCAAAATTTCTTCCATAATCGCACGTAGTCCACGCGCGCCTGTGCCACGTGAAATGGCTTGATCTGCGATTACCTCTAAAGCCTCATTTGTGATTTCAAACTCAACATCATCCATTTCAAAGAGATGTTGGTACTGACGGACCAAAGCATTTTTTGGCTCAGTCAAAATCTGTAGCAGCGCCGCACGATCTAAATTCTCTACTGAAGTAACAATCGGTAGGCGACCGATGAACTCTGGAATCATTCCGAATTTCAACAAGTCCTCCGGCATTACATCTGCAAATGGATCGTTGGTTTGCTTGTCTTTTTCACTTTGCAATGTAGCGTTAAATCCGACTCCTGCTTTTCCTTTGCGTCCTTCAATAATCTTTTCTAATCCAGCAAAAGCTCCGCCAACGATAAATAGAACATTTGAGGTATCAATTTGAATGAACTCTTGATGAGGATGCTTTCGTCCACCTTGTGGTGGAACAGAGGCGGTTGTGCCCTCCAAAATCTTTAAAAGCGCTTGCTGAACGCCTTCACCAGAAACATCACGTGTGATCGATGGGTTTTCGCTCTTGCGTGCAACTTTGTCGATTTCATCAATATAAATGATTCCTTGTTCTGCTTTCTTTACATCAAAGTCAGCGGCTTGAATCAGCTTAAGCAAAATGTTTTCTACATCTTCGCCTACGTAGCCAGCCTCGGTTAAAGCGGTTGCATCAGCGATTGCAAAAGGAACATTAAGCATGCGGGCCAAAGTCTGAGCCAAAAGAGTCTTGCCGCAACCAGTTGGACCAAGAAGCAGGATGTTGCTCTTCGAGAGTTCGACTCCATCTTCACGATGACGATCGCCCGACTTGATTCGCTTGTAATGGTTATAGACAGCTACAGAGAGGGACTTCTTGGCGCGCACTTGGCCAATTACATATTGATCTAGAAAGTCGTAAATCTCTTGTGGTTTTGGCAGCTCCTTAAAACCTTCAGAGCTAGCTTCAGATAATTCATCCTCGATGATTTCATTACAGAGATCAATGCACTCGTCGCATATATAGACGCCAGGTCCTGCGATTAACTTCTTAACCTGCTTTTGAGTCTTGCCGCAGAATGAACACTTAAGAAGATCGCCGCTTTCACCAATGCGAGTCACTGAAC
>VFQT010001096.1_pt1 | contig 34819 bp, 32 predicted proteins | sample 3512381 | NCBI WGS metagenome assembly VFQT01 (sample SAMN10412376, study PRJNA504923) | tailings metagenome | isolation source: Relicate 2 Philex TSF3 active mining site | place: Philippines: Tuba, Benguet | collected 2017-08-29 | reverse complement strand
AATAGCACCATCAGGCATCGAGAGACATTCCCGATGACGCACACCAAGGATATCCGCAGCACGCTGCGCTTCTTGCTCGCGAAGCTTAGGAGTGCCACGCGTTCCAAGTTCACCACGTGTGCAATCGAGGAGCACGACGTCGTGTCCTTGATTGGTGAGCGCGCGGATGGTCCCACCACATGCGAGCTCTGCATCATCTGGATGAGCCGAGATGACAAGTGCAAACGAGCTCATTGCACGTCTCCTAGCGTATCAATCTTTTCAACGCGACGTTCATGTCGTCCACCTTCGAAGCCGGTTGACAAAAACGCACGAACGATTTCCTTTGCGAGGTCAATCGATACCAAGCGTTCTCCAACCGCAACCATATTCGCGTTGTTGTGCATACGTGCGAGCTGCGCCATCTCTACGCTGGTGCAGTTGGCAGCACGAATCGAACGAACCTTATTTGCTGCGATCGAGATACCAATGCCTGATCCGCATACAAGAACGCCAGCATCTGCCTGTCCGTCACGGACGAGGTGCGCTGCTTGTGTTCCATAGTCAGGGTAGTCAACAGACGCTGTAGACGATGTTCCCACGTCAATCACGGAGTGACCATCGGCAACGAGCATTTCTTTCAGCGCTTCCTTGTAAGCAAACCCGGCATGATCCGATCCAAGTGCAATTCTCATGGTTGTACTCCTGTGCTTCCGAAACCACCTTCGCCCCGTTGCGTGTCGGAGAGTTCCGACACAACATTCCACGTGCATTGCTCGTGACGGGCAACCACCAGCTGCGCAATCCGCATGCCGCGTTCGATGATTGCATCTTCGTCGGAGAAGTTCGCGAGTATCACCTTGATCTCGCCGCGGTAGTCACTATCGATCGTACCCGGTGCATTCAAGGCGAACACCCCATGCTTTGCTGCGAGTCCGCTTCGCGACCGTACTTGAATCTCGAAACCTTGTGGGATTGCCACGCACAGTCCCGTTGGTACGAGCACGATACCACCAGCAGCTAACACCATCGGTGCATCGACGGCAGCATGAACGTCCATCCCAGCTGATCCACTTGTCGCATAGACAGGCAGTGGAAGGTCCTGCGCATGGTCCATCCGAACGACATCAATCGTCATGATTACTTCCTTCCAAAGTCTGCTGGGTTCTCGCCCCAGAGCTCTGTTTCCCATTTGAGAACATGATTTACAAACGAATTGGAGCACAGCCACTCCTCGGCACGACGTATGAGTTCGAACACGGGGGCATTCCCACGTGTTCGTTCAACAGTCGTCTTAGCGTGACGGTTGCGTACCCACGCAATCGCGGTTCGCGAGTCTGAATAGATCGGCAGTGTGATCCCGTGCTTCTTGCAGTGTGCTAGTGCATGCACGATCGCGAGAAACTCACCCATGTTGTTCGAGCAATCCTCGTATGGACCCATTCGAAAGAACTCAGCTTCCGTCTCGGTGTCTACTCCGCGATACTCCATGACGCCGGTTGACATGTTACATGCTGCATCAACGGAGATGCTTGGGAGTACAACAGCACTGCGGTCGAAGGACGGCTTGCGCACGCGGGGTGACGACGGACGTGATGTTGCGGCAATGAGGTCGATCGGCCCCTCAGCAAACGCGCGCTCGGCATCAGCCTGTGTTTCGTACGATTTGTACTGCGCCTTTGGGAAGCCTGATATCTGCCGCTGCGCAACATCCCACGACGTATACACTCCTGGTACGTGCCCAGTCCATACCACATACCATTTCGGTTTTTTCGCTTGCGCCATGGTGCAAAGCTACGGTGTCACGTTCACCTGCGCACGATACTCGTCTACCAGATCACCATCGGAGCGAGGGTTATGTATGCGAAGACGCATTCCGCATCCGTTCTCGGAATCGGCGCGTTTGGAGTTGAAATTGAAGTCACGGTTGAGACCGGCCTTCCGTCATTTCAGATTGTTGGCCTTCCGGACAACGCTGTGCGTGAATCCAAAGAGCGCGTTACCGCCGCACTCCATCATGCCGGGTATGGGTGGGAGCCTCGTCGTATCACAGTGAACCTTGCCCCTGCCGACGTCCGCAAAGAGGGAAGTGCATTTGATCTGCCGATAGCCATCGGCATCATCCACGCGATGAACATGATCACTGCCCGCGACCTTGACGACACATGTTTGCTCGGCGAACTCGCATTCGACGGGAGCATTCGCCCAACACATGGCGTGTTGCCAATGGTGATGATGAACGGGGCGCGACAGCGCTTTGTTGTTCCTGCACGGAATGCTGAAGAGGCGTCGATCAAACACGGGATCAACGTTGTAGGCGTACGAACGCTCCAGGAAGCAATCGACCACATCACAGGCACCTCACCGCTCCCTGCATCGGTATGTGACGTTGATGCCGTGTTTGCGCAAGCAACGCAGCGACATCGCGTGGATATGTCGGATGTAAAGGGGCAACAAGGTGTGAAGCGTGCGATGGAGGTGGCAGCTGCAGGCGGACATAATCTGATCATGGTGGGGCCACCAGGTGCCGGGAAGACAATGCTGGCCAAACGCCTCGCTACAATTCTTCCGCCGCTCACACTCGACGAAGCACTTGAAACAACAACGATACACTCTGTGGCTGGTCTTCTTCCCCCGGGACAGCCCATGGTCACCCAACGCCCCTTTCGCGCACCGCATCATACGATCAGTAATGCGGCGTTAGTGGGAGGGGGCGTTGGCGTGGTCCGTGCCGGAGAGATCACACTGGCGCACCATGGTGTGCTCTTCCTCGATGAAGTGCCCGAGTTTCAGCGCAATGTTCTGGAGGTGCTGCGTCAGCCCCTTGAAGAGCGACGTATTCGGCTGTCGCGCACGCGGATGAGTGTAGAGTTTCCTGCCAACTTCATGCTTGTGAGCTCGATGAATCCCTGTCCGTGTGGCAACTTTGGTAGTCAGCGACGTGAGTGTCGCTGCACGTCGAATGATGTGCAGCGCTATGTGTCGAAGATCTCTGGTCCACTGCTCGACCGTATCGACATCCATGTTGATGTCCCCGCAGTCGATGTTGAGCAGTTATCGAACGCTCCTCCTGGAGAAACCTCCGAGCAGATTCGCGCACGCGTGATTGCTGCACGAGCACGTCAGGCGACGCGTTTCGCGTCGCACGACGGCGTGTATAAGAATGCCGACATGTCGGCGAAGGATATCGAGCGCTTTTGTGGGATGTCGGAGCGAGCGCGCGCAGTTCTTACGGCCGCAATGCAGCGGCTACATCTGTCTGCGCGTGCGTTTGACCGCATCTGCAAAGTGTCGCGAACGATAGCTGACCTTGATGCACGGGACGATATCTCTGTCGACCATGTTGCCGAGGCAATCCAGTATCGCAATCTTGATCGTCCGTTCTGGAATGCGTAAACCTAGAGTCGGGAGGGGGCGAACATTGCATGCCGCACGGATGAGAGACCCTGTGTGAAATCGCGCATGTGCATCAGAAGATCGGTCTCCGCCTTCAGCGATACGAGTCCGCTCCGATGTGGTCGGCGCGCTGGTTGTTGCAGCTCTGCTGAGGTGACCGGTTGAATGAGCGATCCATCAACCTTGAAGAACTCGGCGATTTTCTGTGCCATATCAAACCGACTCATGAAATCGGGTCCGGCAACATGATAGAGGCCGGTACGCTTGCGCACGGTGATGCGAAGAATTGCCTCTGCAATATCCTCTACGTACGTTGGTTGTGCGAACTGATCGTTGACGACGCGAATTGGTGTCTTCGATGAACATGCTTCGACAACCCACTGCACAAAGTCGGGCCGATTACTTGGCGGACCGTACACGAGGCATGTGCGAACGATGGTGGATTGCGATGTGCCGCTAGTACAGACGTTCTCGCCAGCGAGCTTCGACTTACCATAGTAGTTGATCGGACTCGGCACAGCGTTCTCAGCGTATGGCCCCTTACTGCCATCAAACACGTAGTCCGTTGACACATGGACCAGGTGCGCATCAACGATACGAGCAAGGCGTGCGAGATTCTCCACGAGTGTAACGTTGATAGCCCATGCCAGCTGACGGTCGGTTTCACACGCATCAACATTGGTGACGGCAGCACAATTGATGATCGTCGACGGCATTGCACGCATCACCGACTCCTTGAGAGCGGTCTTGTCCGTTACATCCAACACATCGACAGTAACGCGCGGGTGACTATGTGCAAGCTCTCGCGACGATACGCAGTGGATCTGCTCGTCTGTTTCATCGAGCAGCACGGGAAGAAGCGCTGAAGCAAGGCGGGAACCGGCACCAACAATCGTGATCATCAGGAATACTTTCGTGTCATCAAGAATTGAGCTCATCGCTGTGACGATCGAAGAGCAGGGATAATCTAGGAATTCCGTAATTCTGCATCTATGCGCATAGCCTTCCTTCTGCTCTTCGTTTGTGCTGTCGCTTCTGCACAACCTGATCTCGCACCGCTCAAGGTGCTCATCAACGACACCCCAGAGCCAGGCTACCTGCTGCTTGCGCCGAACTGCCGCGTATCGCCCCGTCCGTACGGATCCTTCCTTGGTGTGTACAATGTGAATGGCGGGGTTCTCCGCACTGGACGCGTAACGAACTTTCCGTTTGAGTACAAGGTGTTTCCCGACGGACGCCTTGGATACTCCGAACTGGTGGTCTTCGCCGGTGCATCGGTTCCTGCCGGCGTGTACATCGTCGATACCCTCCTTGCACCACAAGAGTTCGTGTCGCAGTCGCGCGGATATCTCACAACACAGCATGATTTCCATATGCTGCCGAATGGCAACATGGTGATGCTAGGAGCTGAAGACGTCACGATTGACATGAGCGAAGTCGTCCCAGGCGGACACCCGGCGGCGAATGTTGTGAATGCAGTCATCCAAGAGATCGATCGCGATGGTCGCGTCGTTGTACAATGGAAGGCACTTGATCACTTGCCGATCACCGATTCATACGAAGACCTCACCGCCCCTGCTATTCGCTTTTGTCACAACAACTCATTGTGGATCGATGACGATGGCAACTGGATTATCTCCATGCGCCACATGTCGCAGGTGATCAAGGTGAATCGCACAACAGGCGAGGTGATGTGGAAGCTTGGCGGCAAGAGCAATCAATTCACCTTCATCGGCGATCATCCAGAGCTTGCACCAACGTTCTTCAGCTATCAACACGATGCGCGTCGTTTGCCGAACGGGAATATCTCGCTCTTCGATAACGGCACACAGCATACACCACAGTATTCACGCGGTGTTGAGTATCGTCTCGACGAACACGCGAAAACGGCAACGATGGTGTGGGAGTACCGACATGTGCCAGATTATTACGTGAGCATTCAAGGGGGCTTGCAGACACTCCCGAATGGTAATCGTGTACTTGGATGGGGAAGCGCTGCAAATGATGGTGCTCCAGGAATCACCGAAGTCGATTCAACCGGTCGCGTGGTGTTCGAGGCTGCATATCCAAAGCAGATGTTCGTGTACCGTGCAACAAAGTACCCAGTGTGGCCAACAGGACGTCCATCGGCGACTGTTGTGATCAACGATGTACTCCCTGGTGAGCAGTACGCGTATTGGTGGGGTACACAGTACACGGGGACAACAGTTACGTTCCGGTCTCTTGAATCAAGCTTCTACAATCGCACAACCGTGCGACGCTTTGCGTGGTCACCGAAGAATCCGCAATGGACCGTTGAATCGCCACACGTTCATCAGTCTCGCGTCGAGCTATTGCTCGAAGGGATTCGTAACGAGCGAATTGATGTGCGCTTTAACATCGATACACTAGGTATCACGTTCGATCCAACAACGCTTGTCGTGTATCATCGTTCACTCATCGATAGTGGTCGCTTCCAACCGCTCTCGACACGATTTGATGCAGCCACACGCGAACTCGTTGTGGAAGCAACAGCAGGTGGGGAGTTTTGCTTCGGCATTCCACAGGTTCCCGTGCAAGACGTAACATCACCGCTTCTGGCATGGCCGGTAGGGGGCGAACGCATTCTTGAGCGAGCAACGCACGACTTCAAGGTGACGCCAAACGGACGTGTCGATTCAATTCGAATTCAGATGTCGCGTGATCCAAGTTTTACGATAGGTGTGATTGATCTCTCGACGACGAGCGACCGTACAGCTGTCAGTGTTGACGATGCATCCTACAAGGTATACTGGCGCGCGATGGCGTTTGCAGGCGGACGTGCCAGTGTGTGGTCGGCTGTTGACTCTGCGAGTGTCGCCCCGGCATACCTCGATGTGACACGTCCAACAACAGACGTGCAGTGGGCCTATGATAATGCGTACGCCATCTCGTGGCGGACAAATGTTCGCGGTCTTGTGCGGATTGAACTTGTGAAGGACAACCAAGTGGTTGCTCGCATTGCAGACAGTGTGCTAGCGCGCGCACAAGGCTTCCTGTGGAAGGTACCATTTAGTGTACCTGCAGGACGTGAGTATCATGTACGCGTGTCGTCGATCGATCCATTATTCGTTGACATCGTCACAACTGGTACCCAGAACATCACCATCACCGATGTTGTATCGGTAGCTGAGGATCGTCTTGTGCAGGGCGCAGTAACTATCGCACCGGTACCCGCAAACGATCGCGTTACCGTATCAAACGTTGCATCCGGTATCGTGAGTATCGACGTGTATGCGATCACAGGTGAGCGTGTTGCTACGCAGGCATCACGCGGAACACGCGAACAGCTATCCACACAGCAATTGCCACCGGGGATCTACACGGTCCTTGTGACAGACACTCGCGGCATTGTATACCGCGCACCGTTGATCATCGCGCGGTGATAGAGCTTCGTTAGTAGCCCGTAGGGTGACCGTTTTTCTTGCGCCATTCGAAGATGGGCTTGAACGGACCGTACTTGTGCTGTTCTTGTGAAAACGGATCGTCGTACGGCGGAAAGAAGTAGTCGAGCGGCTTTTCTTTGTGCACCGGATATTCGTTCACAAGGTATGGTTGTGGACGTGTGTGAAGCTTGTCGTCGTTGACATACGCTGCAACATCCATCGCCTCTTCGTCAGTAAGTACAGGCTTGTCCCATCGAGCAATATCGTTCGGCATGTTGTACTTGATGAACTGCGCCGACTTGATCAGACGGTGCATTGATGATCCCGGTTGATAGGACATCGGACCCCATAGCGGGGGATAGACATAGGCAATCCCATCCTCCTTGAGCACGCCCTGTCCGTCATCGCCATGGCAGCGCTGACAGTGCTTTTCGTAGACTGCGCGCCCCTTGATTGGATCTGCCGGACGATCGAGCAACGTGATCGCCTTGAGGTTGTCGCCATGGACGCGTTTGCCGACAGGGACGCCCTTGCCAACCCATTGCATGTACGCAAGCATCGCAACCATCTCTTTGCTGTCGAGTGGTATTGGTTTGCCGTTTAGGGGGCGCTCAATGCAATTGTTGATGCGATCGCCGAGCGTAAGGATCTTGCCCTCACGTGCACGATACTGCGGGTAGCGTGCATGCGCAGAAAAGTAGTTGAGTCCGAACGGACGTGTACCTGCCTCGAGGTGACAGTTCTGGCAGCCCAACCCATTACCACCGAATGAACCGACGGAGCCCTTTGGTCCAAGGTAATACGGGAAGTTGACGAGCAAATCACGACCGTAGCGGATCATGTCGCCCGTGGCGTCGTTAGGAATGTCTGCCGTGTCGGGCGGTACGAAAAGCGCGGTATCCGCAGGCTCCACGAATGTCTGTTGCTGCTGTGCTTCGTGTGAGCACGCAACTAGTAGTACGAGGAGGGCGATGTACATGAGCCTCATGTGTACCTCACTTCTCGAATGTACGCTGCTCCTTCTTCCACGCATCGAAGCCCCCTAGCATGTTGTAGACATGCGTATAACCCATCGAGTCGAGTTTGGTTTCGGTGTCCTTGCTTCGGCGGCCAGATTTGCAGTACACGATGATGGTGGCGTTCTTCGGAAGGGTGGAAACCTGTTTCCAGAAATCCTTTGCGTAGAAATCCATCAGCCGAGCGCGCTTCAAATGTCCGTCGGCGAATTCGCCTGGAGTGCGCACATCGAGTACGATGGTTGATTTCTTAGCGGCAAGTCGTGCAGCCTCTGCTGTTGTGACGTCGCCGCTTGCTTGAGCCGCCGTGCAAATGACAGCGAAGGCGATGAGAGTCGTGGGTATTCGCATGGATGAATATAGGGCCTAATACCGGCTGATTGTTCGGTCCTTCCTAATTTCCAGCATGTCTGCACGCACTACTCTGAGCCATATCGCGACAGCTGTGATCATGCTGATCGCCGTGGCATCATGTGCTATCAATGCTCAGGAGATCATTCCTGAGGAAATCACTCCTCAGGATATGAACTGGGGCACCCAGCCTGATACGACATCTCCGATAAAGGTGCAGCTGTTTGCACAGATGTGGGCGCGGTACAATCAGAACAACCCCGGCACCGTTGCTCTTGGGTCGGTGCAGGATGAAAGTTTCGACATTGGGGTGCGACGCGCACGTGTCCAGGCGTTTGCGAACATCAATGATCGCGCAACACTCTTCATCCACTATGGCTTCAATAATTTCAACTACGCGTATCAAAGCGCAGGTAACCGTCGTATACAAGCATACTTTCACGACTTCTTTGGTGAGTATCGACTGTTCGAAAAGAACGAACTCAAGCTCGGAGCAGGCTTGTCGTTTGTGAATGGACTTAGTCGGTTTGCTCAGCCTGCAATCATTGCATTGCCAACAATGGACGGTGCGTTGTTCGCACAAGCTACATCGGAGCAGAACGACGTAACAGGTCGGAAGTTGAGTATCACAGCTCGTGGACAGATTGGTCCGATCGACTATCGCGTGGCGATCTCTGATCCAATGGCTGTTACGACCAATGGTCAAACTCCACGTTCAATTGCACCACAGGCAAACTTCGCGCAGAACCAGCGGACGCTACAGCAGCAAGCGTATGTGATCTATCAGTTCTTCGAACACGAGCCCCATCAAGTGCCAAACATGGCAGGCACGTACTACGGAACGCGCAAGGTCTTCAATGTTGCTGCCGGTGTGATCTACCAACCGTCTGCGATGTGGCGATCACGGGGCGCAGACACCGCCTATGAAGATCTCCTTCTAGTTGCAGTTGAGTCGATGTATGATGCACCAATCGATCGCTACGGAACGACATTGAGTGCTTATGCTGGCGTATTCCATCACAACTATGGTTCGAACTACCTTCGGTATAATGGCGCGATGAATACGGGAACGGGTTCATTCGTCTCGGCTGACACTACACAGCTCCGTCCGCTCACACAGTATGGACCATCGTGGGGGAATGCCTTCCCCATGTATGGCACAGGCGAAGTTGTCTACTCGCATGTGGCAGTGTTCTTCCCAAAGGTTGTTGGCAACGTTGGTGTGATGCCATATGTGTCGACAAACCTTGCGTGGTATGAACGACTCGATCGTCGGCTTACAGACGTGTATGCTGTTGGTTGTTCGTTCTTGCTTGACGGCATCCGCAGTCGAGTAAGCCTTGAGCTCCAGAATCGTCCAACCTACGGCATTGATGTGTCGCGTGATCCGTTCGGTGAACTTGTTGCGGACGTGCGTCGATCGCAATTCGCATTGCAGTATCAGGTGGTGTGGTGAAGCGTATCACAGCATTGTGCATCTGTTACGTTCTGGCGGTTTATTCAATGCATGCCAGTGTCGGAGACGATTCACTCCGCACTGGACTCGATTGGTCGTTTGTTCCAATTCCTGCTTACACTCCTGAAACAAGCTGGATGGCTGCGCTCACAGCCTTTGTGACGTATCGCGATGATGTAGATCCAACGATCCGTACATCTTCGGTGGCAATAGCTGCGCAAGGAACATTAAAGAATCAGTTTTCACTCGGTTTCTTTCCTGAGATCTATCTCGACAGTAATCGCGTTCGCATTGAGGGTGGTATCGAGTGGTATTTGTATCCGTATAACTTCTTTGGTGTTGGCAACAACAACCCAACGTCCAACGCGGAGCTTTACACGCCGTATGGTGCAAAGATGGAATTGCGCGTTCTCTACGCGTTATCGGGACGCCGTGTGCAGCACGGATTGGGTGCGGGTATTCACGTCGATCTACGATATGATCAAATCCGATCGGTCGAACCACGTGAAGATGGTTCTACAGGTCCACTTGGACGAAATGAAGTTGCCGGCTCGCGAGGAGGCTGGTTCAACGGCATTGGACCTCAAGTGTCCTACGATACACGTGACAACAATTTTGATGCACGTGATGGTGTGTTCGCCGAAACATATACGATCTTCTATGACAAACTGCTGGGCAGTACGTTTTCATCAGCCATTACAACTGTCGATGCGCGCGTGTATACCTCTATTGCTAGCGAAACGTCTGTCGCTGCACGCCTTCTCCTTCAATCAGCAGACGGTACACCGCCTTTCCTCCAGATGCCAAGTATCGGCGGTTCAAACAACATGCGTGGAATGATCGACGCACAGCAACGCGATCGCATATCCATGTTTGCTGGTGCAGAGGTTCGTTTCCCAATCGTGTGGCGTTTCCGTGGGGCCGCGTTTGCCGATGCCGGACAGGTGGCATCAACAACGTCGTCGGTAGCACTCAATCAACTGTGGATCAGTTGGGGTGCCGGCATTCGATTTCTTCTCGTGCCCGAGGAGCGCATCTCACTACGGTTCGACGTAGGCGTAGCTCGCGGCGTTCCGCAGTTCTATCTCGGATTCAACGAAGCGTTTTGATTGTTCTCCGCGGTTTGTGCATCGTCGTGAAACGTCAATCCCGGTGTGGTCGCCCCGGTGTGGAACGTTGCAAATAATGTAGCATGCGTGACGTGTGGGCGAGACCCTGTCTCGCCCGTGTAGGCATCGGGCGATACCGCGATGTTGCATCAATGTGTGTCGATCATTACGTGTGGGCGAGACAGGGTCTCGCCCCTACTGTGTTGCGGTGCTTTAACACTGACACTTGCTAGGATAACTCACAGCTTACATTACGGTGATGTTCCAACGATAGGTTCGCATGTCTCTCAAAGCGACATTCATCACCTTAATTGTTTACGGAGCATCTCTATGAAAATGTTGAGCCTCTTTGCAGCAGCAACGATAGCTGCGAGCGGTGCGATCACAGCACAAGACTTTCCTGTGCGCATCGAACCTATCACAATGATGCCATACCTTCAAGGTCGCGTCGTTGTGCCACCATCACCACTGAAGTATCAGAATATCTTTATTGGTGGTGTTGATAGTGTTGAAACAGAGATGGGTCGTACTGCTGCAAAGCAGTGGCACGATTACATCGGCTATGCAGCGGATGAAACAGGTTCATCTCTCGGATACATCATTGTGAACCACGAAATGATCGAAGCCAACGATAAGATTGGTGACGGTGGTGGTATGACAATGTTCAAGCTCGGTAAGAAGGCGGATGGCACACTCGAAGTACTTGATCAGACACTTCCCGATGGCCGCAAGGGTAAGTTCTTCAACGTCGACTTCAAGAACACTGTCGGCGAAACAGGTATGAACTGTGGAGGTATGTCGGGATTCGGTCGAGTATGGACAGCTGAAGAGTGGTATCAGTCATCGAACAAGGGAATCAATGCAGAGGGTAAGGGTTTCCGCGACACATCTGACTTCGTGATTGGATCGAAGCAACCATCAGGCTTCCCAGGACTCGACGGAAAGACAATCAAGCGCTTTCAGAACCTGAACTGGATGGTTGAGATCGATCCTAAGACGGCAAAGGCAGTTCGCAAGTACTACAACTGGGGTCGCCAAGGCTTCGAAGGTGGTGTTGTACACCCTGACGGCAAGACAATCTTCCTCTTCGAAGACGGTGCAGCTGGAAGGTCGCTTCTTACAAAGTTCGTAGCTGATGTCGCTGGTGACTACACGAAGGGTAAGACATATTTCTACAAGCAGGATGCTGGTAAGTACACGGGCACATGGGTAGAAGTGCCGAACAACCCTGCTACAGACTGGGATATCCTTGTTGCTCCACATAACTGGGCAAAGACGAAGGGTATCACTGGGTTCACACGTCTCGAATGGGGCGCATTCAACAAGACAGATGGTAAGATCTACATCACCGAAACCGGTCAAGATCGTCCAGGCGCAAACTACAAGTCAGCACTCGCAGATGGCTGGACACTTCCTCAGCACACGTATGATCGCGCGAAGGAGCAAGGTGTAGCAGTCGACAGCAGTGCCCACATGGATTACTACGGTCGTGTTCTCGTGCTTGACCTTAACGACAACTCTGTTCGTTCATTCCTCGAGGGCGGTCCGTATATCACAGATGCACAGGCTGTGCCAGCTCGCTACCCTGAAAAGCATCTCTCGAACCCCGACGGTCTTGGCTTCCTCTATGTAAATGGTAAGACGTTCATGGTCATTGAAGAAGATCTCAATGGTGTGAACTTCGGCCGTATGCCAAACACTGGTATGCGTGGCACGAATTGCGAAGCATGGCTGCTCGACATGTCGAAGGCCCCATCGATTGACAATCTCTACCGTCTTGCAATCTCGCAATATGGATCAGAGATCACCGGCTTCACATCACTCGACGATGGTAACACGGTGTTGATCAATGCACAACATCCCGACAATGCAACAATCTCCGATGCAGCGGCGAAGAACTCGCTTACGTTCGCGATCTCGGGTCTGAAGCAGCTTGTGAACTCGATTGAGAAGGACAATGATGGACGCACACAGGGCGCTGTGTCAGTCTTCCCGAACCCTACATCGACACAGCTCAACTTCACATCACCAGTTGACGCAGCACTATATGATGCTACCGGCGCACGTGTACGCGTCGTTCGTGAAACCACATCGCTCGACATCGCCGATCTTGCATCAGGCGTCTACTATGTGCGTTTTGCTGACGGTACTACACAGCAAGTGGTAATCCAACGCTAACGCTAACAGTCCATTTCGCGTACAGGGCCGGTGTCGTCACGACATCGGTCCTGTGCTGCATTCATGTAATGATGAATCTGTGAGGCAACATGCGTCGAGCTACACTTCTGGTACTAGCGAGCACTTTAACGTCGTTGCTCCTCATTGGAGCTCTTTCGCGAGACATGCATCGAGAACGTCGTGATAGACAACGTGCAATTCTCGAGCGCGTTGGTCGTGACGCTGTTGATGCTGCGGGATCGTTCTCGTCCGCAGCACATCGCATGAAGGCCGGCGATAGTGCTTTGGTCCTGTATGCATCATATGAGAGTCTACGACGAGCATATAAAGCACTTGAGCCTCTGATCGAATATCTCGATCCAGGTACAGTAACAGCGCACGTTAACGGTGCGCCATTGCCGAAGTTGGATCCAAAGTCAACATTCATTGAGATCCTCGAACCCGAGGGTCTACAGGTCATCGATGAGGTGTTGTATGCAGATGCCGTGTTTTCAGATGAGCAGATAGTTCTCTTGCGTGATCGTTCAGATCGCATCGTCACATCGCTGCGCTATGCATCGAGTTTGCTCCGCAAGGCCCCTTGGTCAGATCGCATGATCTTAGAGTGCATTCGGACAGGAGTACTTCGCATCACGGGAATGGGAATCACCGGCTTTGATCGACCGTCGTCGGATCCTACACTATCAGATAACATACCAGCACTTGGCACACTTCGGGCATTACTCAATACGTATGCTCCGTGGTGCACATCGGTGTCGAATATGAAGAGTCTCGAGAAAGCACTCGCATCGATTGCGACCGCCGAGCAGTACATGCTAATGCCGTTCGACAAGTGTGATCGTGCTGAGTTGATCCGAACAGCTCTTGATCCACTGTATGCTAGCGTCGTAGAAATCCAATCAACGCTTCAAGTAGAGTTCGCCGATGAAGTTGGTAGCGGGCTTATCGTCGTTAACCCACGTGGTAAGAGCATGTTTTCTGACGACACCTTCAATCCGTATGCAACTACGGGTATGACGGCGGCCTCGCATACATCTGACATGGTAGAACTTGGACGATTGTTGTTCTTTGATCCAGTGCTTTCGTCGACCGGTGAGCGCGCGTGTGCGTCGTGTCATCAACCCGAGCTCGCATTCACCGATGGACGTAAGACGAGCCTTGCTCTTGGCAAGACCAAATCCATTCAGAGGAACGCCCCAACGCTGATCAACAGCGTATATGCGCGTCGATTCTTCTATGATCTGCGTGCACTGCGACTCAACGATGTGATATCGCACGTGGTGACTCACGAGGATGAATTCGGCTCGTCGTTGCTTGATATGGTCGGACGTCTGCGCGAATCGGATGAGTACGTCCAGCGTTTTGAACGCGCGTTTAATGTCAAGGGGCTCGAAGCAATCGACGCAACGAATGTCGGACTCGCAATAGGTGCATACATCACAACACTACGTTCGTTCAATTCCCGCATCGACCGGTACCTCCGAGGTGAAGCTGTCCAGATCTCGACAAGTGAACGTCGTGGTATGAACCTCTTCATGGGTAAGGCTGTATGTGCGACATGTCACTTCCCACCAACGTTTGCGGGCTACGTACCACCAGCGTTTGTCGAGAGTGAATCAGAGATTCTCGGTGTTCCTCAGCGCGTCGATACAACAAATGCGGTGCCCGATACCGATATGGGTCGTGCAGCAGGCATTCGTAGGGAACACTCAGAGATCTATCGTCATTCGTTCAAAACACCGACGGTGCGAAATGTGGAGCTGACGGCGCCATACTTCCATAACGGTGCATATCAGAGCCTCGAGCAAGTGGTCGCCTTCTACATACGAGGTGGTGGCAAGGGAATAGGATGGGATGTTCCGTATCAGACCCTACCTTTCGACAACCTCGACCTAACAGCCGACGACCGACGTGACATCATTGCATTTATGCGTGCACTTACCGACACAACAGGTCTGACGAAGCGTCCGACGCGCTTGCCGGCAATTCGGTCTTCTACAGCACGCCGTACAATAGGCGGTGATTACTGACCTGTTGATACGATCCCATCGACGTCTGCCTTGACGTATGAAGATGTGCCGAAGGCAAGTACAGGTACCATGATCGGGCTGAATACGCCGAGAACAATGCCGTAGAATGTGCCCTTCCCGAACCGGTGCGCGAGATCGATCATCACGTGAAGACCGATACCCAGCTCAACAAGCAACGCGATGAGAGGGACGAAGCTGCGCGCTTGCTGGGACAGCACAACAATTGTATGCGAGCCGAGCAGGAGGATGATCCACCACCGTGGTCGTTGAACAATGCGCAGAAGCGTAACGATGTTCAAGAGCGGTACGTAAGCATGCCATGCTGGTGCTGAAGCTCGTGAGAACAGTCGCCCATAACAATACCCGTAGAAGAGATACAGGATAGCGAGTATCGCTAGTTGTACTGGGAACGGCATGCTCATAGTGCGATGTTCAGACCCACCTGGACATTCGGCATCACGCCGATGTCGCCGTAGTCGTCACGGAACCCGAGACCAGCCTCTGCGTTGAAGTAAACGGTATTCGAGCCGAAGAGCGGTGTGTTGACGCCGATTTCAGGTCCGATGACGCCACCGCCAAATGACCACGACTCACCACTATCGAAGATTGAGAACCCGATGAGCGAGACGTAGTGATACCGAAGACCAACGTAGAATGGTCCTCCACCGATCGCGTACCCGGCACCGAGGGAGTAGATAGCTCCGAACGAAAGCTGGGCGGTCGCATCAACGACGAATGTGCGATTGGATTGATCACCCCCAAGAAACGCAATGCGCGGTCCGATGATACCCGGGAATCCACCCTGGAGACCAATGGCGATGTCGTCGGCGCGTGAAGCGGTAACGGCGAGTAGCGAAACAATGAGTAGAAGTAGACGCTTCATGAGTAATCCCCCCGGATGCTGGTTGTTGTACTAATTGGACGATCGAATATAGCCATACGTACGTAGTCTGAGTACGGTCGTATCTTGCGCCTCCTCAACACGGAGAACGTCTATGCGCATCGTTACACGCGTCATCGCATTTGCTGCATGCATCGCAGCACTTTCAACAAGTTTCAATGCCAACGGACAGGAGATTCCGCAGCCGCGCAGTATCCGCGCGACGAATGGCGTCCTAGTCGATACCTTGAATCTTGTAATGACAACCCTCGACATACAAGGTCGAAAGGTTGAAGCGCGCACATACAATGGCAAGACTCCGGGTGATGTCTGGCGGGTGAAGCCGGGCGAGACGATGAAGATCCACCTCAACAATCAATTGCCACCCAATCCTGATCAGGACTTACCGGACCAGGGTAACTACCCGCAACGTGCCAACACCACAAATCTTCACGTGCACGGACTGAATGTTTCTCCGAAGGACAATGGCGATAATGTGCTTCTGTCGATCCTACCTGGTGAGAAATTCGATTTCGTGTTTGCACTGCCTGACAATCACGCTGCAGGTACGTATTGGTATCATCCACACCATCACACGTCAACGTACTCACAGGTGGTAAACGGTCTCGCTGGCTCGATCGTTGTTGAGGATCCTACAGATCCAAGCATCACGGATCCCGCGCTATTGGCTATGGAAGACCGCGTGTTTCTGTTTTCTTCCTTTACAGTCGACACAACAACAAACACCATTCCGTATCCACGTCGCTTGACATCCAAGACGGCGACAGTTCCACTTGTGGGTGTTGATAGTCCGGTGTTTGTGAATGGTGTCCTTGGTGGAACTATCTCAATGCGTCCTGGTGAAATCCAGCGCTGGCGATTGATTAACGCAACGTACGAGCTCACGATGCGCTTGCACTGGAAGAAGATTGTCGGGAGCGACACAGTCGATGTTGAGCACCTCAATATCTCACGTGATGGTCTGTACTTTGCACAAGCATCGCCTGCATCATGGGTTCCATTTACATCGGGATCGCGCGCAGACATGCTTGTCTCTGCACCGACAGACGATGCCACATACATCGTGATCATGAAGACGCTCGATCGCAACATGAAGGAGATCGAGAGTCGTGTGATGGCAACGATCGTTCGCACTGGCGAACCAATCGAACCTGCAATGAAGATGCCGGAGAAGCTTCCAATTCCGATCAAGCAGGGCTCGATCCGCACAGAAGAAATCACAGGTACACGTGAAGTTGTCTTCCGCATCGGCGACTTCGGTCCTGTCGCAACAGACTCCACGGCGATCAGCCGCATCTTCACCATCGACAATACACCGTTCAACCACGACGTTGTGAACATCACTGTCAAGGCAGGTGATGTTGAAGAGTGGACGATTCGTAACGAAAGCGATGGATGGCACCCATTCCACATTCACGTGAACGAATTCCAAGTAGTTGCCATCAACGGCAAGTACATGGAGCAACCGGTATGGCACGACGTGTTGTTGTTACAACCACGGACCACCTACACGATCCGTCATCGCTTTGATGAGTTCGATGGCAAGACAGTTCTCCACTGCCACTTCCTTCCGCACGAAGATTGGGGCATGATGAATATCATTGAAATTCTGCCTCGTACATCATCAGTTGATGAAGAGCCGTGGAAGAATCCAATGGCGTTCCCAAATCCTGTCGCTGGACGTCTGCAACACCTTACGGTCCGTTTGCCAGAGTTTCTTAACGATCAACCAGTTACTGTCAGCCTCCACGACGTCCGTGGAGAAGAGCTGCAGACAATCACGACAACGGCCGCAGCAACACCGACAGTTCGATTCAATGTTGATGCGTACTCAGCTGGCTCGTACTTCGTCCGCATCAACGATGGACGTCGATATAAGGTAAGCGAAATGGTGGTGCTCGTTCGATGAAGATGTTCCTCGCATTCGCATGTGCACTCCTTGCACTGTGTAGTGAGGTGTATGCTCAGCAGCGTGTGGTGCAGAAGCTACCGACTGTTGTTCAGTCAGGGGGCGTCACAGTCGACCTGCTCACAGCTTCAGATGTGGCACCGATTATCGTAGTTCGACATCTCGGTGCGACATGTTCGCACTGCGTTGAGCAGGTGCGCGCGCTCATACGATATCACGATGTGTCAGGCCCCCTTCCTGCTAAGGTGTTCGCCATCTCATCCGATGACGTCCCCACGTGCGACTCAATGACCCGAACGCTTCGCTTTGACACGACGGCGATCGCCCTGTGCTCGGATGCAGACGATGCATGTGCGAATGCCCTCGGCTGCGTGATCTCCGAACGAGATGGAACAATCACAGACCTTCATCTCGTCATGATCCTCCACCGACGACGTGTGTTCTTTGAGCACTACTCGATTACGCCGTTGATGAGCTTTGGTGATGTGATGCGCATCGCTTCTGATGCGATGAAGCGCTAGGTGCTGAATCCCTACAGCTGCGCTATCCATAGATAGACTGGCATGCCGATGGTGATGTTGAACGGGAAGGTCACACCGAGCGCCATCGGAATGTACAGTCCGGGGTCTGCTTTAGGTGCAGCCAGACGCATTGCAGCCGGAACGGCGATGTACGAAGCGCTTGCCGCAAGCACAGCAAACATGAAGCGATTAGCAGGATCGCTGATGAAGCCGTGACTCAGGAATGCAACGGCAGTGCCATTGACGAGAGGCATCAAGATGCCCCCTAGCACAGCAAGCCAGCCGTAGCGACGAAATGCTCCGATCTTGGTGCCGGTGATCATGCCCATCTCAAGCAGGAAGATCGCGAGGAAGCCTTTGAAGATGTCGGTCGTAAATGGCTTGATGCCCATCGCTGCCTTCTCGTCGGAGATCATGCCAACGATGAGACTGCCGGTGATCATGAGCACGCTACCATTGGTGAACGAGTGATGCAGAACGTCGCGCATTGATAGAGAAGTGCCGTTCTGCTTGTCGTAAATCGACATCAACATCACGCCGACGATGATTGCTGGTGCTTCCATAAGTGCCATCACTGCCACCATGTGTCCACCAAAGACCATGCCCTGTGCTTCGAGTACAGTAGAGGCCGTAACAAAGGTCACAGCACTCACCGAGCCATACGCCGCCGCAACAGCTCCAGCATCTGATACCGACAAGCGACGCTTGAGAATAAAGAACGTATAGAGCGGAATCACCGAGGCTACGACGAGGCCTGCTACGCATGACCAAATGATCTCCTGCGTCAGCGGACTGTGAATTAGCTCTTGTCCACCCTTAAAACCAATCGAAAACAGAAGGTAGAGACTGATAAACTTTGCCGAACTGGCAGGGATCTCGAGATCGCTCTTGACGCGGACAGCAAGAATCCCCAGCAGAAAGAACAAGAGCGTGGGGTTGGTCAGGTTCGAGATCAAAAGTTGCATGTCCATAGGCGCACAAAGATACCCAGGTCCCCCTTTGAATGCCGGGAAAGTATAGTACCCGGCATTCAGTTGTAAGTCCTTTACCTTCGGTATCTACCGGGTACTATACTTCCCCGGCATGTACCGAATGATCACTTCGTAGATTTCGGGCATGAAGAACGAGATACTTCCCGGATATACACTGCATCCGGTAACCGAAGAAGAGTTCATGACGCTCTACAAAGAGCGCGAGTCGCTGTATTTCGCCGGATTCGAGCAAACAGACCTCATCGGTGATGTGTCGGATCACGACCGTGAGCAATTCACTATACGACACAAGGCATTTACAGGTGGCGAGCGGTTTCAGTGGTTCATTCAGCACCAGGGTGACATCATTGGATGGACGCTTGCGCAGCAGGATGATCCGATCACACTACTCATGCGCAATACCGCTGTCGACCCTGCGCATCGTCGTGGAGGGGTCTATACCGCCTTGTTGGCATTCGTTGTCGCTTTCGCCCGTGAACATGGATACCAGCGTATTACGTCAACGCATTCCGCGACGAATAATGCGATTCTGATACCGAAGCTGAAAGCAGACTTTGTGATCAGCGGGCTGCATGTTGACGAGAGGTTCGGTGTGATGGTGCACCTCACGCACTTCCTCTATCCGCATCGTAGGAGCGTCGTCGAACGTCGTGTTCGCGGTTTCTAGCGTAGTTGTTGTTGTAAATTGCATTGTTCCTTCCGACCACGACTGAGGTTTCTATGCGCCATCTCTACCGAGTTCTTGCGGCAAGCCTGCTTGCACTTACATTCATTGCCTGTTCAACAACTGATCCGGTCGAGAGTGTGACGCGCATTCGCAAAAACGCGAAGAATCTTACAGCGCAAGAGAAGGCTGACTTCGTGAATGCTATCCTGAAGATGAAGCAGACGCCGTCGCCATATAATGCCGAGCTGAACTACTACGACCAGTTTGTCGAATGGCACCTGCTTGCATTCTATTGCGTGCCGAACGATAACACACACGAGATGTATCCAGCGCACCAACGTCCGTCGTTCCTGCCATGGCACCGCGTGTATCTCGACATGTTCGAGAAGGCACTCAAGCAAGTATCGGGCAAAGACATTGCTGTGCCGTACTGGGACTGGACAGATCCAAGCTCTACAGCTGCGGTGTTCTCCGACGACCTTCTCGGTGGTGATGGCGATCCAACGCAAGACTACGCCGTTACAACGGGTCCGTTTCGTAAGGGGGCTTGGGATGTGCGCATCTACGACACACGCGACCTTAATGCAATCTTCATTGAAGAAGACACCGATCCTAACGTCGTGACATATCTCGTGCGTGGCTTTGGTAAGTACAAGGATAGTACTGTGACGTTGCCAAGCATCGCCGAATTGAACAACACACTGAGCATTAGCAAGTACGACTCTGCCCCTTGGGATTCATCTGTTGATACAGCTGTGAGCTTCCGCAATTCACTTGAGGGATGGCGTCATACTGCCGGCGATACGTGCAACGAGGGCTTCATGGATGTTAAGTGGACGCCAACAAAGCGCAGTCAAATGCACAACATCGTTCACTTGTGGACGGGCGGTATCATCAAGATGAATGGCAAGGTTATCGGTGGTAACATGACAACGAACTCGTCGCCGAACGATCCAACGTTCTGGCTGCACCATGCAAACATCGATCGCATCTGGACGGCGTGGATGAATCGCCATGGTCGTGTGTACGAACCCGTAACAGGCGGTCCGAAGGGATCGAACCTCAATGATGTGATGAAGCCATGGGGCATGCGTACCGATGGAAAGAACACACCGAATTCCGTTCTCGACCATTCGGTACTGAACTACGAGTACGACGCCGTACCATAAATCACAGCGAGTCGCGCATGGGACGTGTAGTTGGAATAGGGGGCCTCTTCATCAAGAGCTCTCAGCCTGCGGTGTTGCAAGCATGGTATCGCGATGTACTCGGAATGCCACTTGAAGAGTGGGGTGGTGCCGTTCTTCATTGGAGCGATGCAACACCAGCATATCAGGTATGGACGGTGTTCCCGTCGGATACGACCTACTACGAACCCTCGACGAGTCCGTTCATGCTCAATCTAGCGGTTGACGACATGCAAGGGATGATCGCCCACATCCGGAGTCGTGGCGCAGACATCTGTGGTGGACCCGAGTCGAATGAGTTCGGAACATTCGCGTGGATCTTGGATCCCGATGGAAACAAGATCGAGCTCTGGCAAGCCCCCTAACACTTAGAGGGTATCGGTGATGAGTCCGTACCCGATCATTCCAAATAGCACAACGACATGGCTAATCAACCATGTGCGCTGCCATAGTGGACGCTCTGCCCAAGGCTGCTTGTCATCGAAGGGATCGAACACTAATGCGATGCCGAAGTTCGACACAGCAGTCATCGTGTTGCCAAGACTGATCATGAGGATCGACAAGACGACAAAGCCGGCGTACAGAAAGCGATTAATCTTAGGATTCATGTTGTCTCCGTAGGATGATCGAGTTATGCCATCGAATGAAGCGCCATATGGTTTCCTTCACAATCGATGAAGATTGCCATAAAGCCGAAGTTGTTTGGGAGTTCTGTCTTTGTCATGATGATCGTGCCACCTGCTTGCTCGACACGTGATAGCACGGTATTCAGATCAGGATTCGCATTCAAGTACAACAGCGGTCCAGCGGTAGCAGGCTTGTGCTCAGGGATATAGACGAGCGCTCCGCCGACGCCATCACCTTCGCTGGGGAACATTGCCATGCGGATGGGTTCGTGAGCTCCTGGCACCTCCATGCGTCGCATCGAGCATCCGAGGATTGCCTCGTAAAACGTCACACCACGATCGAGATCAGTTGTAGGTACTTCGAACCAGTTAATGGCGTTCATAGGGCCTCCTTACTCGCAACTGTCTTCGCGCGAAGACGTGAAACGATCACACTTGCCAGCAAAATCTCACACACATCCTGTATGACGGTTGGGTGTACGCCCAGTGCGATGAGATCGGTGATGGAAGCAGTCGAAACCTGCATCATCCACAGCACGCCACAGAGATACACAACAACGAGTCCCTGCAAGAACACGCCCACGCACGATGAATACGAGGTGCACGCCCCCTTATCCGCATACCAGCCAATCAAACCCGCTGCCGGTACGAATCCAATGATGTAACCACCAGTGATCGACATGTCGGCATCGAGGCCTGAGAACCATGGAATACCAAGCGCACCACCAACTACATAGAGTGCGGTGGCAATCAACGCGTTACGACTACCAAGTAGTCCAGCAGCTACAATCAACGCAAGCGTCTGCAGCGTCCCAGGCACAACACCCGACGCTACCACAATCTGCGCACTTACTGCAAGGACAAGTATTGCAAGGGTAACAGTTGCAACACCGCGTTGTGTGAATTGCAAACCCATGATGTCTCCCCACATCGACTAGATTTCACGATGGGGTAATTTAGGATGAACGGGACTAGTATCAATTCGGGGAAAATGAAATGATCACATTCACACCGGAGCAGCGCAACGAGCTTATTCAGCGCGTGCGCAGCTATTGCGAGGGGGAATTGTCACTTGAGCTTGGCCGATTCGACGTCGAGTTTCTTGTCGACTTCTTCACCAAAGAAATCGGTCCCGTGTACTACAACCAAGGTCTATTCGACGCTGTAGCGATGCTGGATAAGCGCGTCGACGAAGTGCGAGAGTCGATCCTGGCGCTTGAAAAGTCGGAGACGAAGTAGGTCTGCGTAACCGTCACATCCTCATCGTTAACACACCTGTCTCGAGATCGTAGTATGAGCCAACGATCTTAATCTTGCCCTCTGATTCAAGTGCGGCTAGAATCTTGCTGCGACGGCGAATCTCAGCCACAACATGATCAACATGCGCTTGGGATACACGCTCCACGAAGGCGGTGTTCTTTGATGTGCGATCGGATGTTGTGCTTGATGTCTGCTTGACAACAGGGCGGATCTTTGCGAGAAGAATTCCAATGTGATCAAGTTCTACATCGTCAATCGCCCCCTTCACAGCACCGCAGTTGGTATGACCAACCACGAGGATGAGCTTGGATCCCATAACGGCGCAGCCAAACTCCATGCTGCCGAGAATGTCGTCGTTGATCACGTTGCCAGCAACGCGGGCCACAAACACATCTCCCAATCCCTGATCAATGACATCCTCGATTGGGATACGGCTATCAAGGCAACTCAGGATGACGGCCTTCGGATACTGACCAGAGGCCGTCTTGCGTACCATCGTGCTATGATCTCGACGCGTGATCGATTCTTGACTGAAGCGACGATTTCCTTCCTGAAACTCCTGTAGCACTGCATCCGGTGTCAGCGCATCTTGCTGCTCCTTGGTCATGACGTGAGTCGACTGCGATACGGCAGCGATCGTAGACGCAACGAATACTATGCAGATGAGCAGATATGTATGTGTGCCCTTCACGGGAGTCTCCAGGGGATAATTGTAACGTTCGGGTTAAACCCGACATTTGCAGATGGTCGGTAAGATACCACCCGTCAAACACCGTACTCATGAAGCAGACAAAAAAACATCCCGACGTAGATCGCTACATCGATACTCTTCCTTCCTGGCACGCGGAAGTAGCCGCTTTACGAGCGATCGTGCTCTCATGCGACGTACGCGAGGCACTGAAGTGGAAGCAGCCAACATACACTGTTGATGGTTCCAACTCGATCATTATCAGTACACGCAAAGACGCTGCTGTAATCGGCTTTTTCAAGGGTGTGTTGCTCAATGATCCCGCTGGAATCCTCACGACTCCTGGTCCAAACACACAGTCGGCGATGTACGCATCGTTTACAAGTGTTACGCAGATCAAGAAGCACAAGACCTACTTGGTCGGGCTGATTACACAAGCGATACAGAACGAGCGTGATGGACGGCGTGTGCCGTTCAAGAAGATTGAGGAGCATTCGGTACCGGTTGAACTACAGACAGTACTTGACACCCGACCTGATGTCCGCGCAGCATTTACTGCACTCACTCCAGGTAGACAGCGCGGGTACTTGATGCATATTGGCGGTGCCAAACAACACGCGACGCGCTGCGCTCGTGTAGAAGCATGTATTCCAACGATCCTTGCGGGCAAGGGGCTCAACGACCGATAGGTGTATCCATGAAGTCAACGTTACTCATTCTTGTCGCCGCACTTATGAGCCTACCACTCATAGCGCAGCGAACAGTTGGTGTGCTTACGCACGACACAGCTCGTGCATACAAGGGTTGTACACTTCTCGCGCCGATACCATCGACGATGACGTATCTCATCGACAATGATGGACAGGTCATCAATCTTTGGAAGGCCAACAACTACGCTGGTCAAGTAGCAATGTTGCTTGATGATGGATCGCTCCTGCGCACTGCTGCGCCCCAATCGCAATGGATGCAAGGTGGTGGGGCAGGGGGCATGGTAGAGCTCTATAGCTGGTCCGGCGAACGACTGTGGCAATACACACATCTCAGTCAAACAGCGAGGTCGCATCATGATGTTGAGGTACTACCGAACGGCAACATCTTGATGCTCGTGTGGGAGAGCCACACCAAGAGCGAAGCTCTGGCGCAGGGTCGTGAGTCCAGCCGTATGACGGAAAACGCGCTATGGTCAGAGCGCGTGATTGAGGTGAAGCGCACTGGGCCAACGTCAGGCGAAGTGGTATGGTCCTGGTCGTCGTGGGATCATATGATCCAGGATGTCGATCCATCAAAGCCGAACTATGGTGTCGTAGCGAATCATCCTGAACGTATCAACATCAATGCTGGTGGTACACGATCGGATTGGCTGCATGCAAACGCTGTTCGCTACAACGCTAAGCGCGATGAAGTGATGATCAGCATTCACAACCTGAATGAGATCTGGATCATTTCCCGTAAGAGCGGTGATATTGTATACCGCTACGGTAATCCAATTAACTACAAGCTTGGCACGGTACAGAACCAAGTGCTATTCGGACAGCACGATGCTCGATGGCTGTCCGATAATCGTGTCATGATCTTCAACAACGGCAATGGTCGATTTGGTGGCAATGGCTCGTCGGTAGACGAGATCGAACTGCCATTGAACGAAGACGGAACATATCGTCGTGAACCGTCTTCACCGTTTGCGCCAGCTACGCCAGTTGTTGTGTATCCACAGTCGATATCAACCCGGTTCTATGCGCAAAACATCAGTGGCGCTACCCGACTGCCTAATGGTAACACGCTCTCGTGTCTTGGGCCATCCGGTGTGTTTGTCGAGTCAACACCCGACGGTGATGAAGTATGGCGTTACGTCAATCCTGTCGGTATGAATGGGATTTCCTCGCAAGGTCAAACACCTCGCAACAATATGGTCTTTAAGACCTATCGCTACGGTCTCGATCATCCTGCAATCGCCGGACGCACGCTGACCCCTCGCGGACGCCTTGAGGATGGACCGCTCTCTGTTACGATAGATGATGATGGTATGAACGTGAGCTACGATCTCGACATCCTGAACAATCGTGCCGTGATGATTTCTGAACGCGAGATCTACGGCACGGTGGGGACGTATTCGATCCGTGGTGAGTTCCTGGGTGTTGTTCACAACGGACTCCTACGCCAAGGCCGAACGGTGCTTAGCGTGCCCCCTGACACGCGCCTACTGAGGTTCCAAGCCGACGTCTCAAAGTAACGTTTGGACATACGAGAGTATCTTCACTCGGGGTAAGGGATCTGTACACAAACCTGAGATGAGGGGACTATGCGTCAACAGCAAGTATATACGGCACTGTTCGTGCTCGTCTGTGCGTTACAGATTGGCACAAGCCAAACGCACCCTGCTATCACGTCGTGGATGATTAATACTACTGGCATCACAGGACGTCACTATCTGGCGAACAATCCTACGCCAATCATCGACACTGCAAAAGCGAATGTGCAGCTCGTTCAGTATTCGAACGGCTACTCGTACATCCGCTGCAGCGGTATCCCTGCGTATATCATCGGACCCTATCGAGACGGCAATCCTGCCATTGCAGTCAATCGTAGCTATCTCTTCAAGATTCCTCTGAAGCCTGTTGTACAGACTGGGACAAAGACAACTGTTGGACTCGGACACATTGCCGTTCTGATCAACGGCGTACCAGTCTATAATTACGCCGATGCACGCTCGTACAACAACCAGAATGTTTGGCATCAAAACGCAATTGTGTTTGAGCGCACAGGTTTCGATTGCGCAACCGGACACCCAGCGCCACTGCAGATGGGTCCTCCTGGACAAGGTGGCGGAGGTGGTACACAAGGACAGTACCATCATCACCAGAATCCGACGGCATTCAACATTGCAAACGTGAAGATGTCAGACGTCTGCGATATGTATCTCGCCGACGGCCTGTATGTACCAGACTCAGGTAAGCACGGTCCGTTAATTGGCTTTTCATTTGACGGCTACCCGATCTACGGTGCTTATGGATGGGCAACTGGAACAACGAACGTGACACGTATGCGTTCGAGCTATCGACTGCGCGCAATAACGGATCGGACGACCCTTGCTGATGGAACGAAGCTCACAGCAGCTCAGTACGGACCAAGTCTTGCGCAGCAAGTACTGGGATCGTACGCGGAAGATTATGAGTACGTTCCTGGTTCCGGTGATCTCGACGAACACAATGGTCGCATCTGCATCACACCGGAGTACCCAGAAGGAACGTATGCATACTTCGCAACCATCGATGCAGATGGTGTGTCAACCTATCCGTATGTGATCGGTCCAACATACTATGGTGTTGTGGCAACGGAGAACTTCCCAGTTCGCGGACCGGGTGCCGGCTCAACGAATGTGACAATTCAAGAAGCAGTTACTCGCTACGATCCTACAACTCATGTTGACGACGTTGCTTCAACGGCTACTGCCGTCATATATCCGAATCCAGCACACGACGTTCTTGTTGTTCAGGTCACTGCTCCGAACCATCGTTCTATGAAGGTCGAACTTGTTGACATGTCTGGGCGCGTGATTCGTACAAACGCGATTCAGCAGGGAAGCACAATGTGCTTCATCGATATGCAAACGGTATATGCTGGCGCATACATCGTGCGTATCCAGAACGAGAACAACACGCAATCCATCCCAGTCGTAGTAGGAGAGTAACCCACTGTACATGAATGCCGGGAAAGTATAGTTCCCGGCATTTCAAACCTCGGTGTTGCTCAGATATCAATTAATGCTAGATCCGCTATAAGCTGGCGATTCTTCACTCTGCGATTCGTCATTACGTCAGCGACATACGTCTGATATGCTTCTTCGCCTCCAAACACCTCGAGAAGCAGATCTTGACGTCCTACGATACGCCTTCGTAAACCGACGCACTCTAGATAGTTCGAGAATGGCCAATCGAGCGGGGAATCAACGAGAGAGCCTTTAACAGGATTCAAGTGAAGATAGCCGCAGAGCTGCTTAAAGTACGAGGTGCTTGGTACATGCTTGAGTTGATATCTACCCTGAAATATGGTCCCTGTACGATGAAGGATAGAGTTTATCCTGCGCGAATAACACCAGCACAAGCGCTGCATGAATGACGAGACATTACCACCCTTCTCTACCCGAATTAGCAGGTGAAAGTGATTCGGCATTAGACAGACAACAACGACTGATATACAACACTCTCTGGCAAAGCGTTGGAGATAGTTGAGAAAGAGGTCGTACATGCGTAACTCAATGAAGAGAGTCTCTTTGAGAGCACCCCGGTTATAGACATGATAGAACTCACCTTCATGTACTTCGATATTACGACTAGGCATTTAGGACCTCTTTATGATGTGGATTAGGAGTTAGCTCTTGAGAGTCAGCCGGCTAACGTTGCGTGACATAATCCATGCCGGGTACTATACTTTCCCGGCATTCAACCAATCTGTTCCGTACGTTTGACGCATCTCATCACGCAGGGGGTATTGATGAAGCGTCTCTTCCTTGTTCTCGCACTGGTTGTGTCAGCGCATCTTGTTCGCGCAGGCGTCACGGATCCATGTCTTGCAGTTCAGATCCCGCGGACTGACCGTATTGCAGCAGCTGACGCCGTTGTGTATGGAAAAGTGATGTCGCAACACGCTGTGTGGGACGATGCGCAACGATCGATCTATACGATCAATCGTATCCTGGTTTCGGACGTATGGAAGCAGACCGATCTCGTGGCTGACACGATCACGGTGATTACCGAGGGCGGTGATTTGGGGACGATGGGGCGAACCGTGATTGGTACGCTCAAGCTTGATCTAGGTGATGAGGGCTTTCTTCTCTTGGAAGCGAATCGCAAACACGATACACGATTCACTCGCAGTGGTGTAACGTCATTCTTCCGTCCGTACGCCGAAGTCCAAGCGCTCTTTGCGCAAACGGACGATGGAGCTATGCGCGATTGTTGGGGTGTAGTTGCACCGACCGCCCTTGCAGTGGAACAGCGCCTTCTTGCTGTATATCCACATGAAGTGCGCGCAGCGTTTCAGCGCGTACAACCAACACGTCGCGTCGATAAACACGCAGAAGTACTCCACGGTAGCGTGACGTTTTCACCGGAGCGCGTGATAGGGGGCATGGGCGATCCACTCACCATCCGTGGTGCTGGTTTCGGTGCTCAGCGTGGTGCGAACTACGTGACATTCACAACAGACGGGACGAACTATCACAATGCTGATGCTGCACAGAAGTTCGTCTATCGCTCCTGGTCTGATTCTGAGATTGTAGTTGAAGTACCACCATCATACTCGGGCAAGGTGCGTGTAGTGGTGGGAACAACAGTGCACGAATCAGCCGACAATGTTCGTGTAACGTCAAATCTTGCGGCGCGCAGTTTGTCGCCCCTTGTCTACAACAACCTGATCTCGACAAGTGCTAACGGCGGTTACACGTGGGCAATGGACAAGGCGCTCTTCGATATTCCCGAAGCCCGATCATGTGTAGAGAGCGTCATGCGACAGTTCCGCTGCAAAACCGGCATGAACTTCGACGTTGCACAGTCGCCAGCAACGGCCGGATACGCATTGAACGATGGCATTAACGCAATTGTCTTCGATGCTCCGGGCTATGAACTTGGCGCGGGCGCTGTTGCGTATTGCGATTGGATCTGGTATTCATGTATCGTTGGAACGGAGACGTTCTACTGGGTGCGCGACACAGACTGCCGTCTCTCACGCAAATTCACATGGTATTACGGCAATGGAAAGAACCCCGAGTTCGGCATGGCGAAGCTGCGGTATGTGCTGTATCACGAAATCGGTCATGCCCATCAGTTCGGACATGTGAGCGAATGGGGCGAATCCATGCACCCAATTGTGCAAGCACTACCTGCGGAAGAATGGCTTGAGCGCGATACGATCACTGCGAGTGAGCAACGCGTAGGGAAGTTCTTTACAGAGCGCTGTCGCTCGTTCACATTCCGTGGATGCGGTGTCCAGCCTCTCGTCGCACCGTCGACAGATGACTGTAACACCGACCCAACAAGTGATGTTGAAGATGATCAACACCACGCAGCTCTTGCAGTGGCGCCACAACCATCGGATGATGTTGTGGTGCTTACAGATGCAGCAGCTGATGCAACAGAACGTAGTGTCGAGATCCTTGACCTGCGTGGAACGCGTCTAACATCGAGCACATGGCCGATGCAGCAACAGCGCATCACGATCGATGTGCGCTCACTTGCATCAGGTCAGTACGTTGTTGTTGTGCGCGATGCAAGGGGCGTGCAGCGAATGCAACCGCTGATCATTCAACGGTAGTCACGCGAAGCGCTACTTCTTCGAGAAGGACGCGAACCACGACTTCTGGTCTTTCACACCAAAGATGAAGACCCCGCGGTGATCCGCGTTGGGTCCGGCAGAGTGTGCGGTTGTCGGACCGCCACCAATGAGTGTTTGAAAGCCGGCGGGTAGTTCAGCGATATAGATTGGCGTAACCTCGTCCTTGCCTCCATGGTAACAGCGAAGTGGTGTGACCGAGCGCCAGCGATATCCGTGTGTGCGTTGTAACGTTTGCCAGTAGGGTGTTTCGCCGCCGATGCTTGATGCAACGAACTCAGGTTGCAGCATGTCGATAATCTTGGACGGTACCATCACGCTATACTGCGTCCAATTGATACGGTTCGCGTGAAGATCCCTTGCTGCTTGGAGGTATGCTGGCTTAAACGCACCGGCACTCAGACCAGGTGTGTTGTAGTAAAACTCATGCGCGTTGATTTGTAGCGCAGCACATCCTGTGAGGTAGACAGCATCGACTGGTTGCCAGTTGTTGATCCAGCGGTTCATGATCGTATAGATGTCTGCTGGTGCACTGGCAGCTGCGGCTGCGGTTACAGGGATCTTCAGATTCTCGAGATGATTGAGAAACACAAGTGTTGCCCAGCCCCCTTGCGACCAACCACTGAGAAAGAACGATGTAGGCTTGTAGCCAACCTCATCGAGAATCACCTTCGACGTGTAATACATGTCGACGCATGCCTGCTGCGTGCTTGCCTTCACGAGATAACTATCCGGTTCGTCGGAGAGCCCCTTACCGAAGTAATCAGCTGCGACAACGATGTAGCCATCACCAGCGAACTGCGCTAACATCAGACGCGTCTCGTATGACTCTTCGGGATATGACGGGACGGCTGTCTTCGAGAACACCGTGCCGTGTTGATACATCACAACGGGAAGATTCTTCTGCGCCACATTCGGCACGGCAATCAACCCTGACGCGCGTGTGCGACGATTCATCTGCTCCGGCACGACGGACATATAGGCAACGCGATAGAGGTTGACACTGTTCTTCACAGGTGGAAATGTTACGGTGTTGTCTGGTGCAAACTCCTGTAGCTCGCTCGTGAGAATCGCATTCAAGCGCTCAACCGAGTAGGTACCCAAGAATTGGTAGCTCACACCCGAAGGTAGATCCACCGACTTCATGTCTGGCTTCTGGGCAGAAGCAATCGATGCAGCAATTAGAAACACAAAGGAAACGAAGAAGCGCACGGGAGGTCCTTAGGAGGGGAGAGAGAATGTCGTAGCGAGCCAAACCTATGGATTCTGTCTAACTTTCGGCTTCACCATCAACGAGGGGTGTACCATGCGCAGTCGTATTCTGGGACTTCTGTGCTGTGTTGTACTCGCAGCGCCACACATCATTGCACAACAACCTGAATGGCTCTTTCAGATACCGAAGTATGGTCGTCTGAAAGGGGGCACCGGGTATTTGTGTGTCGATCGAACACGATCGACCATTCTCTTCGACGGGGGTGCGTACGATACGTATGCAACGTCGGATGGAGGCCAAACGTGGCGGACCATCTTCGATATCAAGATGTTTTTCATCGATGTGGCGACGCACTGGACCATTGACTGGTCCGGCAAGTGGTACTTCGTTGGTAATGTCTACTTGAAGTTTCCAATCAATCTTGTGTCGGAGGATGGTGGCAATACAATTCGGTACCTCGTCAAGGACACGAGCGATTTGGGGTTCAACGGTCGCTATGAACTTCGAGCAAAGTATATCCAGCCGAGCACGGTCATCTTCGATATCCAAGACTCTCGTCACCCATTTGACGGAGCAAACATCTCGTGTAACGCCGGTAACTCATGGACGAATGTAAAGTGGCCATCGATTGTCTATAACACGATGATGCTTGCGCCAATTCGTCCGGGATACTTCGGCATGGTAGAAGCTGGAGGAAACACCATTGAAGTTGATGCGTGTACAGGTGAGCAGACACCGACACAGATCGATAGCAGATCTCAATGGGTGCAACTGCGCAATGGCACCGTTATTCAGATCCCTTGGCGTGGCGGAGTATCGATCGGACCTCGCAGTACGCTTGCATTTCGCACCGATACAGCATATACAGCTCCTGGCGACACAGTCGAGCGTAAGATCGTCTGTCAGTACGTCGGTTTGATCAACGACTCACTCGCGCTTGTTGTAGGCCGATACGGCGAAGTTTGGACGGTCGGACACGACGCTGTACTCAAGCCGCATTACCTTCCGAAGCGGTACACAGCATATCAGCAGGTGACCGCTGTTGGTTCGCTCGGTGATCGACTACTCGTAAAGACCTACATCCCCGAGGGTAATGCTGCAGGTGGAACTGTCTATACGCTAATCAACACGGCAACCGGAGCCACGACAATTCATGCGCGCCCCGCCAGTGTAGAGTACTTCGCGTTCATTGCCTCGCTTGATCGGTATCAGATTGTACCTGTGAACGATAGCGTGTGGTACGGTGGGTTTCAATCCGGCGAGCTACTGATGACCACCAATGCAGGCTCTACATGGAAGCTCGTGTCGAATATTAATCCCGATCCGCAATGGGGCGAGCGCTACATCAGCGTTTCACGGCTCTATCCGCGCGGTGATGGTTCGATGGCATTGTTGAGTGAGCACAATCGCATCATGCTCAATGAGCCCGGCGTCAACTCCTGGGACATTGTTGTGTCGGGTCCGTTCTTGCATAAGATCAAGCTTTCGCCAAATTCAACGCAACAGATCACACGAGGGTCGCTCCTGTTCGGACCAGATGCCAATCGTCAGTATCGACATCGGTACGGACCATCAGTACTTCACTTTGCACATCCAGACACGATGTGGGTGTCCGGTGATGTTGTAACACGCTATGCATCGAACGGTAAGTTTATCGACACGGTACTCCCCCGGAAGTCACGCTTCATTAAGCAGATCTCGCCAAGCATCATTGTGTCTGCGATGGATTCTGTGTACTTCTCGTTCAATCAAGGAAGAGAATGGGTGTACGTGAGCAAGACAATGCCAGTGCTTGTGCAGGGAAGCGACACTACACGTGCTGCGATCGGAGACATGATTGTATCTAATGACGGGGCAATCATTGCAGGTTTGCGTGGAATGCGCATCTATGATCTCGATAGTGACGGACAGCGCGTTCCTCGCGACACCACGCCCGGTGGACTCATCATCAGCACGAATGATGGCAACACGTGGGAGCGAATCCCAAGCACCATCGACACATCGCTGTACATCTCATCGTTGTACAAGACGCCAACTGGCACGTTGCTATGCATTGCTGCCGAAGTCAACATCGATCCGTGGTACATCGAAACTTTCAGTGGTGAGTACCGTCGACGTCCAAGCCTCTCGCTTAACTGGGACAATAAGGGCTATCTACTCGATCAATCATATATCTACCGATCAACGGACAACGGTCGTACGTGGACGAGAGTCTTCATCTTTCCCGACCGTCAGGCCCTCGGTGACACAGAAATACGCTTTATCGAAATGCCTGATGGACGAGTCATGGCGTTGCATCCAGACTTCGGAGTTGCGATCAGCACCGACGATGGAAAGCGTTGGGCGGTAGGTGATCCGCTCAACATTGGCAATCCAGAGATCAACGACATCGTGTTCACATCTGACGGCTATGCACACCTTGCTACGTCGGAGGGGTACGCTCGCATGCGAACCGACGACATCGTGAGTGTTGATGAACGAAACATCGCCCCAGAGGCATCTGACCTCTTGGTGTACGTAACACGAGATGGCCGTATCCAGATGTCATCCGATCGTGGCATCTCTTCTGTCGCTGTCTATGCAATGGATGGCAGAGCAGTGTCATACACTCAGGGTCAGGCCACAGAGATCTCGGTGGACATCTCGACCCAGCCGCACGGAGTGTATGCTGTGGAGGCAATGATCAATGGAGTGCCTGTTCGGCGCATGGTGTATTGGATTAGGTAGAAGGACCCGTTCTATGCTGCTTGCATGCCGGGTAAGTATAGTCCCCGGCATGGAGCCAGGTGTTTAGACGATTCAGGAGGGTAGCATTAAGGGCAACAGAGAGCTTTCTGTGCCTCAGATTTGATTCCATGCCGTGATTCCATGCCGGGGACTATACTTACCCGGCATGCATGTGTGTGCTATCTTGCCGGCCTCATTCCTCAACCTCCACTGTTCCCCGGGCCGGACATGTCGTCGAGTACGAAAGAGTTTTTGGGTCACCCCGTTGGTTTGTCGTACCTGTTCTTCACCGAGATGTGGGAACGCTTCAGCTACTATGGCATGCGAGCACTGTTGGTGCTGTACATGACGCAGTACTTGCTGCTCGATCCATCGCTCTCATCGAGCGTGATCGGTTTCACGGCGCTTGAAGGATTTCTGAAGGCGCTCTTCGGCGATCTTTCGGTGATTGGTGTGTCGTCGCAGATTTACGGACTCTACACGGGCTTCGTGTACTTCACGCCGTTCCTTGGTGGCTTGGTGGCCGATCGCTACCTGGGTAAGACGAATGCTGTCTATCTGGGTGCGATCCTGATGGCCGTCGGACACTTCCTGATGGCATTCGAAAGCTTCTTCCTGATCGCCCTGCTCTTCCTGATCGCGGGCAACGGTATGTTTAAGCCGAATCTCACGGCACAAGTTGGTTCGCTGTATCAACCCGGCGATCAACGCGTCGATAGCGCCTACACGATCTACTACATGGGTGTGAACCTTGGCGCGTTCTTCTCGCCGATTGTGTGTGGAACACTCGGACAAAAAGTTGGCTGGCACTGGGGTTTCGGCGCTGCTGGCGTTGGCATGTTGGTGGGAACGTTTGTGTACTGGATGGGTAGTAAGCACCTT
>VFQT010001095.1_pt1 | contig 34865 bp, 20 predicted proteins | sample 3512381 | NCBI WGS metagenome assembly VFQT01 (sample SAMN10412376, study PRJNA504923) | tailings metagenome | isolation source: Relicate 2 Philex TSF3 active mining site | place: Philippines: Tuba, Benguet | collected 2017-08-29 | reverse complement strand
TAACGGTCCTAAGGTAGCGAAATTCCTTGTCGGGTAAGTTCCGACCCGCACGAACCGCGTAACAATTAGAGCACTGTCTCGACGAAGGACCCGGTGAAATTGAAATGGCTGTGAAGATGCGGCCTACCCGCAGCAGGACAAAAAGACCCCGTGGAGCTTTACTGCAACTTGGCATTGTATTTGGACATAATCTGTGTAGCATAGGTGGGAGGCTTTGAAGCTGGCGCGTCAGCGTCGGTGGAGCCACCAGTGAAATACCACCCTGATTATGTTTAGATCCTAACCCCATTCCGTCATCCGGATGGGGGACCGTGCCAGGTGGGCAGTTTGACTGGGGCGGTCGCCTCCCAAAAGGTAACGGAGGCGCCCAAAGGTTCCCTCAGGTGGAATGGAAACCCACCATAGAGTGTAAAGGCATAAGGGAGCTTGACTGTAAGGCCAACGCGCCGAACAGAGACGAAAGTCGGGCTTAGTGATCCCACGGTACCGAGTGGAAGGGCCGTGGCTTACCGGATAAAAGCTACCCCGGGGATAACAGGCTGGTGAGATCCAAGAGTTCACATCGACGATCTCGCTCGGCACCTCGATGTCGGCTCATCGCATCCTGGGGCTGGACAAGGTCCCAAGGGTCGGGCTGTTCGCCCGTTAAAGCGGTACGCGAGCTGGGTTCAGACCGTCGTGAGACAGGTCGGTCTCTATCCGCTGTGGGCGTAAGGGATTTGAAGGGAGCTGCTCCTAGTACGAGAGGACCGGAGTGGACAGACCTCTAGTGTGCCAGTTGTTCCGCCAGGAGCATCGCTGGGTAGCCATGTCTGGCAGAGATAACCGCTGAAAGCATCTAAGTGGGAAACTCGCCCTAAGATTAGATCCCTGTATTCCCGTAAGGGAGTAAGACCCCAGGTAGACTACCTGGTATATAGGCAGGGTGTGTAAGCACAGTAATGTGTTCAGCTAACCTGTACTAATGGTCGAGGGCTTCATCCTGTGATGCGGAGAAATTGGTACTTTTCCGAAAGCACTACATCAAAATTGTTATTCAGGACAATTCACTTGTGAATTAGTCCCTTGGTGATTTGAGCGATATGGGTACACCCGGTCCCATCCCGAACCCGGCAGTTAAGCATATCAGCGCTGATGGTACTTGGAGGGCGACCTCCCGGGAGAGTAGGTCATTGCCAAGGGGCTTTTCTTTTTCTCCGAATAGGAGAGAAAAAACGCCAGTCGAAAGACTGGCGTTTTTATTTAATTACATTTCAATTTATTTCAACCAATATCCGAACAGAGGGGTAAAGAACGCGATGTGATCACTAATTGGTTTGATCAATCCCTTAGCGACAAGTTGTTTTCCAATTGCAGGGGTGATCATATTCTGATCCCCTTGGGCGATAGCTCGTAGGGCAATTTGTTCTTCTTCTGTTAAACCTGCCATCAACTTTCTGAATTCTTCCCGAATGATCTCCTGCCTTGAAAACCATTCAATATCCTGTAGCTTGGATGGGGCGGAAGAATTTTCACGTAACATTGTGAAAAGCGCCTGAATTAATCCAGGATGCCCGCCGCTTAGTGTGTAAAGCCAATCGCGGTGATCTTGGGTAAGTATGTGTTCACGCCGTTTTTCGAGCTGCTCAATGATATTTTGAGAGTCTTTTTTGCTAAAAGGACCCAGCCCAAGCATATTGCGAGAGATAAGTTCGTAAAAACTTTCATTATCTTTTGGGTTACGCAGTTTTTCAGGGAGGTTGCGAAGGAAAAGAATATAGGACAGCAGATATTTATTTGCATCTCGGATTGCTCGTAACTGCGCAAAAGTCTCCAATGGCATGGTGTGATACGTCTCGTCGAATTCATCAAAAAGAAAACAGATCTGGATATTGTAGATCTGGCAGATGCGGTTGACTGCCATTTCGAAAAGACGGTGTGCCATTAGATCATCTTTGCTTTGGATGACTTGAGAATCAAGGGCTGCCAGATTTTCCTTGAGAGTCTCTATTTCTGCTACTGTACTATTTCGGTCACAAGCCAAAAGCAGACTGTGAAGCAGAAGCTCAAAGAATTGGAATCCCCAGCCATTCTCATGCCTGATGCGATTCATGTCCACCCGCACCAACCAGACTTGGGATGCCGCTGGTCCCAAATATTGTTTCTTCGCCCGATCCCGATCAAAATCTATGCCCATACGACGGGCATCTGGATCGTCGCCCATCACGAAATCGACCAAACGGGTCTTTCCCACACTGGGAGCGCCGATCAGGAAAAATGATTCGCCGCCTTTGATATAGTTGAAAAACGGTTTTAGGGTTTCTTCGCGATAGTCAGATGGCATTGATGTCATAGTTTCTCCATTTCAGTGATGTTCCATTCAATAGGGGGCCAGGATTGGTCCCAATGGTCGAGATGATGGCAGATAAGACCGGCAAGGAAAAGCGGGTGCCCACTTTTGGCTGAATCTATTTTGTGTAAAAGTTGGGCGCGGAAGATCAAATTGAAGAGCAAACCATACAAGTACTCCCGGGCATCTTTCATGCCTGTACATTTTACGGCGAACTCTCGTATGGTTGAAATTGTTTTTAAGGCTTTTTCGATATCAGCATCGTCAGAAAAAGTTTCGTTTTCTTCGAGGGAAGTGATCTCTGTGGGTTTGAAGACGGTTAGGTACATTCTTAGATGCGATGAAGTATTTGTGGAATGACTTAATAAGCGGTTCAGCACATCAGCTTCGAGTTCAATAAAATCTTGAAGGATGTGTCCGCTGCCACACCGTTCGAAATCGATAACCCAGACATTTTTTCTGTCATCGACCATGAGGTTATCACCATGCAGATCCCCATGAGTGATTGCTTTTTTTGTATTGAAGATCAGTTCATTCTTTTCGTTTTTATTGTTCAACCACTCAATGGGATCGGGCAGCCCAAACTTCTGCAGAAGAACACTGGTCTCTTCTGTAAGATGGGGGGGAAGCTCACCCAAACATTTTTCATACCAATCCTGTCCCCACACTTCAGAATACAGCTCGAACAACGATTTGTTGTTTTCTGCCGTCGCCTGATTGTAATATTTTCCCCACATATCTTGGAAGAAAGACTTCAAAACTTCCTGGATGTTATGGATAGGTTGGTCTTTGTAGTACGCAGAAAATGTCCTTGTACCATTTCCATTGATGAACGAATATGCTGTTCCTCCAATGTCCCAAACTACGGCATTTTGAATCATTTGGGCATATAAATTGCCCGTTAATTTTCTCGAAATGAAAGCATAGTAACTATTAATTTCGTGTCTGATCTTGTTTGCGCGCGCGAGTTTGATGATGCAGGGCTCAAGCCTATCTTCATAGACCTTTAAGACTATCGAGTTTGGGCGTACTGCTGAAGAGACTTCAGATGACCCATCCCAGCCGTTGACTTTCTCGAACCGGAGTGTGGTTGCATTAGGGAAGAGACGTGCAAGGACATCTACGACCTGGTCTGAGTATTGAATATTTCCTTGAATTAGGTCAGATTTCAGGAATTCATCCAATAGATTGGGCTGAATAAATTCAATTTGCCGTTTTGATGCGACAAATTGGGATGCTTCTGCATCTAACCTTTTCAAGAATTCATCACGCCGATCCTGTTTGCCAAGATAGGGTATCTCCTTGTAATCTTGCAGGAGCTTTCGCAAAGTGCTCGGATCTTCGGCGCCGGTAAGTAAAATGGGATGAAGAAGAGTTCTTAATGTTTTGGCAAATTCTGCGCCACTCATGTCATCGTCATCGTCGTCATCTCGTAATCGCAGATCAATCAACGCCAAGCTGCAGCGACATTCCTCTGCCTTTTTAAGCGCGTTTTCTCGCAGTGACGCACCAATGCCCGTCGCAACTATTGGATCATATCCATAGGTTTTGAGAAGTTCCTTATAGGATTCACAAACATCCGGGTCATTATCAACCAGAAGGATACGGGGTTTGATGTTTTGCAGGCTTTTTAGCATGTCGTGCATGGATTATCCCAAAATTTTCTTTTTCTCGATGGGCAAATGGATCAAGAATGCGGCGCCTTTGCCTGGTTGGGTTGGCAGAAGAATAATGCTCCCGTGCATATCTTCGATCATCTGTTTGATGAAAAGGAGACCAAAACCACCGGTTTCCTTTGTGGTGAACTGCCAGTTGAAGATCGCCATGCGGTTCTCTTCACTGATGCCGGGACCGAAATCTTGAAAGAGAATCTCCACCATATCTTCATTGGCTAATTGGGTCTCAATCCGAACTTTTTTCTCCTCATATTCATTCATTGCCCTGGCTGCATTCCCTGCTAATTGTTTGAGGATGAATTGAAATTGAGCAGGGGAGACCTTTAATTTTGTGCCTGGAGCATTCAGACCATACTCAACAAGAAGGCTCTTTTTTGGTGCCATCTTGTCAAGGATATCTTTTATCGTTTGATCTACCTCGAAACTTTTTGCCGAACGGGCAGACCAAGGATTGGAACGTGAGAGGTAGTATGCGCTTTCTTCAATATTGCGTGCATATTCATGGATTTCTGGGGAGTTTTCACCGACGGTTTGCTGGATAACCAGAGCCCAGTTTGCGATCTTACCAACCTCGTTATTTAATTCATGAGCCAGCGCTGCCGCCCACGAAGTCTGTGCCGCGATTGCGGACTTGGATTTCAATTCCTCGCTCTGGTGTGCGCGTTCAATAGCAATACTGATGTGCCGGGCTGTGATCTGAATGAGATCCAGGTCCCGGTCGTCAAACCCGTTCAACCACTCACGCTCCAGAGCCAAAACGCCAAGGAGTTCTCCGTGCATGTTAAGCAAACCAACACAACATTCTGATTTTGTGTCTGGGTTCAAATTCAAATATTCGGGATCTTTTGTCACATCGCCAACATTGACAAGTTCCATGCTTTTGTGGCTCAGGGATAATTGGGCTGCCTGGCAGGCGATACTTCCAGCATTCAAGGGGTAGGTATCCTGATATGAATACTTCGGATTTTTGATCTCATACCATTTCACTGTACCTGGCGCAAAACGCAAGGTGTGTTGTTGCACGTCATATAGCAGAACGCATAAACGCGTATTGATGAAGAATCCGTGCAAGGTACCAAGCACGGCATCCATGGTTTCTTCGAGGTTCAGACTGGTGCCAACTGCTTCTGCGATCTTGGTGGCGATCTTGAATTGCTGGCGTTGACGTGCCTCAGCAAGACGTACTTTTCTGGAGCGCATCATTTCCTTCAAAACGAACTCCAGTTCAGCAGGTTCGAACGGTTTTGGAAGGTAGCGCGACGCGCCCGCCTCATACGCACGTAGGCCGTCTTCAGGTGTATCGTACCCTGTAAAAATGATCGTATCTGCATCTGAATGGATTGCCAGCAGCTCTTTCATGACCTGTATGCCATCCATCTCTGCTTCCAGATTCTGGTCAATAAGGAGAACTGTAAAAGGCTGTTGCAATTCTGCCGCCTCGCGGACGAGCTCAAAAGCCAATTCCGAATTGGTGACAGCCTGAACTGTTTCCGACTCATATTCGTCAAACCCGCTGATGCTGTTCCGCAGGGTTTCGCCAAAACGCTCGTTATCATCAAGAATAAGAATTCGACTCATAAAAGGACCTTATACATGAACAGGAAATTCAAGGGCAAAAACTGTGCCATGCAAAATATGACTATCCAACACATAGATCCTGCCTTCAACTTCCTCCATGAGATTTCTGGAGACAAATAATCCAATACCGCTGCCATCTTTACGGGTGGAAAAACCCATTTCGAATATTTTCTCCCAAAGCGAAGCATGGATACCCGGACCCGTATCTCGAATGAGAATTCTGCAAACAGCGCCATTGCTCGTTTCGCGGATCGGATCCATATCAATGCGTATGGCTCTGGCATGGTCTGTGCCTTGTTCCGCGATCTGCTGAATGGCGTTAAGGCAGACATTTAATAAGATCTGCCCAAGCATTACGGCTTGATTTCGGACCACCACCATCTTCTCTGGCGGATGAAAATACATTTTGACTCGCGATCGCTTGCTTATCTGGTTCAGCAAAATGAGCGTGTCTTTGATGATCTCATCCACTCGCAAGACTTCCAATTGTGGCTTTTTGGCAATTTTGCCAAAAGTTCCCACCGTGCCAACGATCTGACGGATATCCTGCTCAATATTGACGACTTCATTCCGAATAGTTTCGTATTTGGATTGCGACGGGTCTTTCTCTGCCTGTACTAGAGCTTTACGTAAGTTGTTCGATTCGTATTGTAGCGGAGCAAGCAGATTATTGATCTCATGGATCATGCCGCTTGCCAAATTTCCGATCAATGCCGAGCGCTGCATCAATGCCGAACGTTCGCGCAGATCAAGCTGGTCAAGAGTAGCGCCAACCGCCAGCGACATCCCTTCCGCATACATTCGAATTTCATCCCCAAATTGTTTGGGGTGCTTGTCCATTGCAAAGAGAGCATATTTTAGTGATGATTGGGTCGGTACTGCTACGCCGATACAAGACACCATTTCAGGGCTGAACTCAACCAGATATTGGAATCGCTTTTTTTCTCTCTCAACAAGTTCATTGATAAACACCGCTTCACCATCTTCTGCGGCATCTCGCACCGGGCTGTGTAATAACTGACTGATGGCATTCTTGTTGATCAGACCATCGCCTCCTCGCTCAACTATGTTCACTTTGCGATGTGCAGGATCAAATGAAAAGAGAAAAACCTGCTCGACACCCAAATGTTTCCTGTACGTGATCAATAATTTATGAATGGCACGTTTGGTATCCCATTTTGGAGTGGGGGACTGGGAGATTGTTTCTTTGTTGCTGGCTAGACCTGTTTGGTCTTTATTGCCCATCAAAAAAACAGCCAGATCTTCAGGTACAAGTGGTTTGTAAAATAACGAGCCGCCTCTGTCCATCACAGTCTCAAGTTCTGTGCGAACTTCACTGGCACGCGCCCAGTCAGTGGCATTCACTACTTGAATTTGGGGGTAATGGTCGAGAATATAATTTGCCAACTCTGTTCCACTCATCCCTGGCAAGCCTACATCGATCAATGTGATCTCTGGTTGCATCTTCGATAAAAACTCGAGCGCCTCTTCAGCGCTCTGAACACAATCGACATGTTGACCCATTTCTCGCAGCCAACCACACACTGCCTGAGATTGCGGATCTTCATCTTCGACAACAAGGATATGTTTTTTCGGGATGCCATCTTTCGGGAACTGACCGATATGACTTCCCATCTCGAACGCAGCCGATGCCTGACTCAGCACTACAGTTTGATCTGCCACTGAAATATCTTCGACAGGTGCAGGACTCAACTCAATATGACGTTGTTCATGGTCTACATCATGGATAGTGACGTAGACCTTATCTCCAAACCAGAACAGGTCATGGATCGATTGCGGTATCTTGGCTGGGATGCGTGACTTGTGAAGCAGCCCGGTAATGCCTGCATCCAGTTCGATGAATGCACCATACTCATAAACCCCGGTGACGGTTCCTTCAAGCACCTGGTTTTTACCAAGCCCTTCGAAGAAATCATCCCAGGGATCATATTCCAACAAACGCAGACTGAATTCACGTACTTCGCCTTTTTTGATCGGGATGGCGGCTGCATACCCATCCCAACCAACGGGATATTCATCTTTCCAGTTTGAGTTATCTTTCCAGGATACCTCTCGAGCGCGGATGATACCTTGGTCACCATTATCCAGCATGACAGAAAGACCCTGCAGCATGTGCCGGGTAACACGAACGTGGACGATTTCTCTTGTTTTCTTATTGTTCATGGGTATCAGATAAAAACTCTAAGGTTCGATAAAGTTCGCACCCGGCAGACTAGTTTCAGGTCGCAGGGGGAGGCGGAAGACCGAAAATACTTCGTCGAGGTCAGCCAGATCATCCATCCGTCTTTTAGGTGGAGTCAGGTTCAATAATCGCAGGTCTTGAATCCAATCTGCTGCTTCATCTTGTGTTTCAGGGAAGGTGGCATGAAATCCGGGCAGCGGAGAATTTTCTGTATTGCGGGTAAGCGCTGAACCTATGGAGCGAGAGAGGTTTTCATCCACCCCTCCTTCAGCAGCGATGTGGACTTGCAGCAGGAAGAACTTTTTCCAGGGAGATAACCGCCGTTGAACGCAATTTTCAACCCAGGGATAGTATGGGAGGAAGATAGCGGGTTTATCTTCTACTTCGTCCATCACTTTCTTCTTGATCTCCAGCAAGAGATCTTTTTCGTCTTCAAGCAGAATAGTTGGCTGCAACATAATGCTGAATATGGTTGCGCGGTCCATGCGAGCTAAAGCGCGCCAGATCTGTTCGTTTGAGCGGATGCTCGTTTGCCAGAAACCATTTAGGTAGTGAAAGCCGCGCATGGGCGGGATGAAGGTATTTTCTCTTTGAATACAAACCACACCCGGATTATTTGACAGGAGATCATTGCCTGCCAGCCTGTCATGATCGGCTATTAATTCTGCAGGTTTGAGAATGAAATCATGCGGAAAAGTGGAGTGAATTTCGCGCGCATAACGCTCTGCGCTTTTTTCTGCCAGTTCTTTGCCGGAAGCTGCAACTTTTCCGAGAACCGCCATTTGCAGATCATTGTTGGGTCGCTTCAAACCACGAATGACCAGCGTGCGGGTGGGGAGATCGTTATCAAAATATAAGGTTTCATTGATCGCCTGCGACTCGAGGAATAGCTTAATTCGATCCATAGCTTCCTCGAGCAAGGCACCCGCATTGAACCCCCACTTCATTTTCAGCCAATCTTCGACTGGGTGGTGAAATGCCTGAAACGAAAATGTAGATTGCCAACCCTCGTGCGACTCGGTTGTTTCAATATAAGGCTTTGTCATTTTTTCGGTTTAAGAAGATCCAACAAGGTGTTGGTAAGATTCTCGATCTTTTGATTGCTGGCAGGTGGAGTGTGTGAAGCCGAGCCTCCAACTTTGGGAGGTTCCGGCTGTTCAATGGTAGGGGAGTTCTCTTTGATTGCATCCAACAGATTGTTTATGGCGGTTTTGATCTCGCTTGGGTTGCGTGAATAGCTGGAGTGCTCTACTGCCTGTCCAACTGCATCTACAGCTTTCACAAGCAATTCATGGCGGCGCTGGGTTTGCGAGCGCATGTTTTCGAGCAAGATATCCTGCTTTTGCGTTTCACGCAGAATTTCATTTCTCAATTTGGTTGTCTCAGCCGTCGCCTTTGCAGTGAGGCGGTCTATTTCCATTTTTTGCTCAGCTTTCAATTTCTCGATCTCATTCTTCCTGTCTAAAAGATCTATTTCGATTTGGGTTTGACGTTGTTGCGTCAATGTATTGCGCCGCATACTGACAAATTCGCTATCGCCGGTGAATTCTTTGAGTTCGATACCCTCGATGCTGATGGCTCTGGAAAGGCGATTGCGGGTGGCATGCCGCTGGGCGAAAAATTGCAGGATCTTCCCAGCTTCTTGTGAGTTGCTGCGGTCTGCAATGTCGTTGTGATTGTGGGTACGGATGTACTGTGCCAGGTCGGTTTGAAGATGCTCGATCAGCGTTTCTACCGGGCGTTCAATGCCGAGCGCAAGAACTGGGTCTACAACCCGGTACCTGAAAAGGACACGCAGAGTGAGCGCCTCTCCATCGAGCGCAATCTCAGAAACAGGTTGAGTTGAATCGGACCGGTCATGCATATCTACATAAATGATCTTGTATAAACCAGGGCGCACTTCTTGAAGCCCGCCAGTGCTCTTGGGGTCAATGGAACCATCCGGATGGACAATGATGGCAGCCGTGTTGGGAGGGAGAGAGAGATAGAATCCGCTTGCGTCTGTCAGGAAATATATGAGCCCATTGGGCACATCTAGTTCAGGACCAGTTGCGATGATCTTTCGGTTTTCAAATTTAACAGGGGGCGTACCTAAAGCACGTCCGCGATTTTCGATAGCCCTTAAGAAAAATCTGCGAAGATTGATCATAATCCCTCTGTTCTTGGTGTCGTAAATGTGTTGGTTGTTTGGCGCGAAGTTTGCACAATTAATAAAAGTTTACAACTTAAAGAGGGTTTCCGCAAGACAGTTCCAGACAACATGCCCATTTGCGCTATTTGTAAGAGCAATTTGAGTTCCTGTAAATGATACAATAGTCCCGAGAATCTTATCCTAATTGGGGAGGATATTCATGAATCAACCAGCAACTATCTTAAAACAGACCTTCGGCTATGACACTTTTCGACCACTTCAAAAGGAAGTGATCGAAAATGTGATCGCACGTCGCGATACATTAGCGGTCATGCCAACTGGCGGGGGAAAGTCACTTTGCTATCAAATTCCCTCGCTTCTATTTGATGGGTTGACCGTTGTCATTTCGCCACTTATTTCATTGATGAAAGACCAGGTGGAGCAACTTCGGGCATTTGGTGTGCCCTCCGTATTTCTAAATAGTTCACTATCTCCACAAGAATACAACGAGAATATGGATTACGTGAAGCGCGGCGATGTTAAACTGCTTTATTTGGCGCCGGAAACGCTCCTCACTCCAAGAATTCTCACGCTTCTTTCCGGACTGAAAGTGGATATGTTGACCATTGACGAAGCACACTGCATCTCTGAGTGGGGGCACGATTTTCGACCTGAATACCGCCAGATCGTGGAAGTTCGCAAGAAATTTCCGAACGCCGTCTGCATGGCGTTGACGGCTACTGCCACCTCACGCGTACGGCAAGATATTCGACATACACTCAAATTTTCCACCACGAACGAATTCATCGCCAGTTTCAACCGTGAAAATCTGTTCATTGAGGTCGTGCCCAAACAAGATCCATCTCAACAAGTACGCGAGATCATTGATCGTTACAAGGACCAATCGGGCATCATCTACTGCTTTTCACGCAAGCAAGTAGATGACCTTGCCGCCTATCTTGCCTTGAAGGGATACTCTGTCCGCCCATATCATGCCGGGTTGGACGATGCAGAACGGCGTAAGAATCAAGAGGCATTCATCCGTGATGACGTTCAGATCATTGTTGCTACGGTTGCGTTTGGGATGGGTATTAACAAGCCAAACGTACGTTTCGTGATCCATCACGACTTGCCCAAAAGCATCGAAGGCTATTATCAAGAGATTGGTCGAGCTGGGCGTGACGGACTTCCTGCGCATTGCGTTTTGCTTTATAGCTATTCGGATGTTGCCAAACTTAATTATTTTGTTGACCAGAAGGAGGGTGAAGAAAAGCGTGTAGCCATTGAGCACCTAAATGCCATAGTACGTTACGCTGAGGATGCACGGAATTGTCGCCGCAAGCCGTTGCTTAATTATTTCGGCGAATCCTACTCTGCTGAAACCTGCTCCAACTGCGACAACTGCAACTCAGCTCCAACCCCGCTCACAGATGTGACTATTCCTGCCCAGAAATTTCTTTCCTGTGTCAAACGCGCAGACGAGAAATTTGGTGCTGGTCATATTGTGGATATTTTGCTCGGGTCGAAGAACGAGAAAGTATTGCGTTGGGAGCATGACAAACTGTCCACCTATGGAATTGGGAAAGAATTGGGCAGAAAACAATGGATGCACCTTGCGCGTCAACTGCTTTCGTTGGGATACCTCAAACAGGAAGGGGAGTATCATACGCTCAGCCTCACACCTAAGGCGGTGGATTCACTTCGGAAGCGCGAAACCATTTTGGGCGTTATGCAAGAGGCGGGGCGCGCAGCAAAGTCAGATGGGAAGAAAAAAGCCGCAGAGTTGGAATTTCATCGCGGTTTGTTTGCCATCCTGCGCCAAAAAAGGAAGGAATTGGCAGACAAGACGGGTGTACCTCCTTATGTGATTTTCTCGGATCGGACTTTGACCGAGATGGCAGCGTATTTTCCGCAGTCGCCGGAGAGTTTGCTGACGATCTCTGGGGTGGGGCAGGTGAAAGCTCAGCAGTATGGAGAGACGTTTTTGGAGGTCATTCGTGGTTTCGCTGTGAAGCATGATCTGCACGAAAAGTCGAAGGAGAAGCAGAAAGAAAAGAGTGAAGTTGGGCAAAGAACATTGCTGATCGGAGAGCTATACAATGGCGGTGAGACGGTACAAAGCTTAACGGAGCGGTATCAGGTAACAAACCAGACTATTCTTGACCACTTGGCGCGTTTTATTATGGCTGGGAACTTGCTGAGAAATGGCTCGGATCTGGAAACCATGCTCTCTATTTCGGGTGAACTCAAGCAGGCGGCTTTTTCTGCTTTTGATGAGGTTGGGACGGCGATGTTGAAGCCAGTTTTTGACAAAATGAATGGGGAATTGAATTATGAAGATTTGAAGGTCTTACGGCTGATGTATTTGGCTGGACGTGGTGAACGATAGACCCAGCGTCTTTTGGTCAACTTAATCATCTTTTCATCTGAGGGTGAATCGAGTATAATCCTGTCCGCAGGTTCGGCAGTGAAATGAATTCACTGGCTATGTCAAAGGAGAATTGAAGCGCAATTGTTGATCGTTCGATCATTTGGTTCGTTTCAGGTTTTTTGATGGACGCCATCGGCTGAATCTGTGTAGGACAGCCGATTTTTTATTTCCATAACGGAAAGGAGGTGACAACCAGTGGCAAGTGTCAATTTACGTAATGGCGAATCTCAAGATTCCCTGCTCAAGCGCTTTCGCAAAAAGGTCGTGAAGAGCGGTGTTTTGAGCACCGTTCGCCGCAAACGCTGGTTCGTTTCCAAAAGCGAAACCCGCCGTATGGAGAAGAAGAAGGCGATCCGACGCATCAAGCGACGTTCCTTCAAGGATAATGAATAGGAAGAGGCATGTATGACTAAAGAAGAAGGCAAAATCAGAGTGGACGGTGTGGTGATTGAAGCGCTGCCCGGCACCCAGTTCCGTGTGAAGTTAGACAATGGTCACGAGGTTCTGGCGTACCTTTCAGGGAAGATGCGCAAGCACTACATCCGTATTTTGTTGGGCGACCGTGTTGCCCTCGAAATGTCCCCTTATGATATGTCGCGCGGACGCATCACGTTCCGTCAGCGCAAGCAAGCTGCCGCCGCCGCTCCTGTTGAAGAATAGTCCTTGCGATTTGAATAAAAAAAAGCTCTCCGTTTTGGAGAGCTTTTTTTCGTTTAAGCGTTGGCGGAAATTTTCACCATGGAGTATGCGGAGAACACAGAGTTTTTTGAAGGCGTTCCATGTACTTGGTTCTCTCTGTGGTGAAGAATATTTATGGCAGATCGCGCCAAGATCCGAGGACTTTCATATAGTTTGCGCGTTCGAACGCTGCCGGTTCTTTTACGTTCTTCTGGCTCATGCTGCCTTGCATCTGCTGAATGGATTCATATTCACGTTCTTTCATCCAGGTTTGCAGATCTTCGAGTACTGCAGGAATAACCGTCTCGCCATTGTGCAGCAGGGTGGACGCCATCATCGCCACTTTTGCGCCTGCCATCATGGCTTTGAGCACATCTTTCGCAGTGTGGACGCCGCTGGTCAGGGCGTAGTCTGCGTTCACTTTGCCGTATAAGATCGAAATCCAGCGAAGCGGGAGGCGCAGGTCTGCAGAGGTGCTTAGGTCGAGGTTGTGGACGATGTCCAATTCATCGAGGTCAAAGTCTGGCTGGTAGAAGCGGTTGAAGAGGACGAGGCCATTTGCGCCTGCATCGACGATGCGTTTGGCAAAGTTAGGCAGGGAAGTGACAAAGGGACTAAGTTTCACCGCCAAAGGAATCTTGATCGCAGATTTTACATCCGCAACAAGTTCCACCTGGGCGTCTTCCAGCTCAGCAGCAGTGAGGTTCGGGTCTGTGGAGAGGAAGTAAAGATTGAGTTCGAGAGCATCGGCTCCGGCTTCTTCAATGCGTTTGGCGTAACTTGTCCAACCGCCTTTGGAGACGCCGTTCAAACTGCCGATCACGGGAATATTGACTGCCTTCTTCAGCCCCGCAACCTGATTGAGATATTTTTCCGGGCTGACGCCATACATGCCGCCGTCGGGCAGGTAGGTAAGGGCTTCGGCAAAGGACTCGGTACCCCGTGAGAGGAAGTGATCGAGCTCAAGGCTTTCATGGATGATCTGCTCTTCAAAAAGCGAATACATCACAATGGCAGAAATGCCTGCTTCTTCCAATTTTTTAGCTTTTTCTATTCTCTTTGAAAGCGGCGAAGCGGAAGCCACGAGCGGATTTTTTAGTTTTAAACCGAGATAAGTGGTGGAGAGTTCAGTCATAGGTAAGGCTCCTTTGAAGTGTTAAAAATGGGCGAGAAGGTTTCTCGCCCATAATAAGGCTTACTCTTTTTTATCGTTACCATTTCCGTAGTGCATGGCTGCCATCTGCTGATAGAGCGTCCAGCGAGACTTGGCATCGTGCTGGGCTTCCTTCATCAGCTCTTCGGCGCGTTCTTCGTTCATTTGCGTCAGCATCTTATAGCGGGTTTCATTGTATGCATATTGCGAGAACGGGATGCTAGGCTCCTTCGACTCGATCTGGAGCGGATTCTTGCCTTCAATTGCGAGTCTTGGGTCATAGCGGAAGATGGGCCAGTGACCCGATTGTACAGCCAGTTTTGCCTGGTCGAGACTGCGTGCCATATCGTAGCCGTGAGCGATACATGGGCTGTAAGCAATGACGATCGAAGGACCATCGTACGCCTCGGCTTCGAGCAGGGCTTTCAAGGTCTGCTGGTCGTTGGCGCCCATCGCCACTTTGGCGACGTATACATATCCATAGGACATGGCAATGAGACCGAGATCTTTCTTTGGCATACCCTTACCGCTCATGGCGAACTTTGCAACTGCCGCACGCGGCGTAGACTTGGACGACTGACCACCCGTATTCGAATACACTTCTGTATCGAGCACCAGGATGTTGACGTTACGTCCGCTTGCCATTACGTGATCTAAACCACCGTAACCGATATCGTATGCCCAACCGTCACCGCCGATGATCCAGACGGATTTCTTGACGAGGTTCTCGGCAAGGCTGATGAGGTCTTTGGCGCGGGTGTCACTGGATTTTCCAAGTTTGTTCTTCAACTCTTCAACACGTACGCGCTGAGCTTCGATGCCCGTTTCGTCAGTTTGAATTGCATTCAGAATGTCGGTCACCAACTGCGTGCCCACGGTCTGTTCGAAGGACTTTAACAGTTCTTCGGCGTATTCCTTCTGCTTATCGATCGTGAGGCGCATACCCAAACCAAACTCGGCGTTATCTTCGAACAGCGAGTTCGACCAGGCAGGTCCGCGACCATTGGCATCCTTTGCCCACGGGGTGGTAGGGAGGTTGCCGCCGTAGATGGAGGAACAGCCAGTGGCATTTGCGATCACGGCGCGGTCACCGAACAACTGCGAGACCAACTTCACATAGGGTGTCTCACCACAACCTGCGCATGCACCGCTGAACTCGAACAACGGGCGCAGCAACTGCGCATTCTTGATGGTGGATGGATTGACCAACTTGCGGTCAAGATCGGGCAGGTTCATAAAGAAGTCCCAGTTCTTGGCTTCGGCTTCACGCAGAGGCGGTTGTGCTTCCATGTTGATCGCCTTGCGACCCACTGCGGTCTTATCTTTCACCGGGCAGATCTCTACGCATAAGGTACAACCTGTGCAATCTTCTGGCGCAACCTGTACCGTATAAGCAAAGCCTTCACCAAATTCCTTGAACTTCGACTTGGTGTGCTTGAAAGTCTCCGGCGCATCGGCAAGAGTTTTCTCATCGTACACCTTGTGACGAATGACCGCATGCGGGCAGATGAGCACACACTTACCGCACTGGATACAAATATCTTCATTCCAAACAGGGATTTCCAATGCGAGGTTACGCTTCTCCCATTGCGTGGTGCCAGTGGGGAAGGTACCGTCCACGGGGAAGGCAGAGACGGGGATGTTATCGCCATCGGAATTGATGATCTGACCAAGCACATCCTTGACGAAGACCGGCGCCTCATTCGGGACTGGAAGCCTGCGCACCGTCTTTGAGCTTGCCTTCGCTGGAACCTTTACCTCATAAATATTCGCCACGGTTGCATCCACGGCTTCAAAGTTCTTTGCCACCACAGCTTCACCACGCTTGCCATAGGTCTTCTTGATGGCATACTTGATCTGCTCAATGGCTTGTTCTTTCGGCAGAATGCCGCTGATGGCGAAGAATGCGGTCTGCATGATGGTGTTCATGCGTCCGCCCATGCCAGTCTTTTCAGCCACATCGTAGCCGTTGATCACATAGAACTTGAGTTTCTTGCTGATGATGTCGCTTTGCACTTCCTGCGGCAGGTTATCCCAGATCTCTTCGGGTCCATACAGACTGTTGAGTAGGAAGATGCCGTTCTCCTTGGCGTACTTGAGCATGTTCACGCGCTCGAGGAAGGAGTATTGGTGACAGGCGACAAAATTCGCTTGATTGGCTTCGATCAAATACGGGGCACGGATGAATTTGGGACCAAAGCGCAGATGCGACATGGTCACTGTACCGGATTTCTTGGAGTCGTAATAGAAGTAGCCTTGCGCGAAGTTCTCGGTCTCTTCACCGATGATCTTGATGGAGTTCTTGTTCGCGCCTACGGTTCCATCGGAGCCAAGACCGAAGAAGACACAGCTGACCATGCCTTCAGATTCGATCGAGAAGGAAGCATCTACAGTGAGAGAGGTGTTGGAAACATCGTCGTTGATACCGACGGTGAAGTGATTCTTGGGTTCAGGCTTGGACAGTTCATCAAAGACCGCTTTTGCCATCGCCGGGGTGAATTCCTTGGAAGAAAGCCCATAACGCCCACCAATGACACTGACATTTGACCTTCGACCTTCGACCAACGCACTAATAATGTCCATGTAAAGCGGTTCGCCCATTGCGCCAGGTTCCTTGGTGCGGTCCAGCACGGCGATGGATTTGACGCTCTTGGGCAATGCCTTGATGAAATGTTCGACTGAGAATGGGCGGTACAAGCGGACTTGTAACACACCGACCTTCTCACCTTTTTGGGAAAGATAGTTGGCAGTTTCTTCGGCAACTTCGCCACCGGAGCCCATGATGATGATGACACGTTCAGCATCTGGAGCACCTGAATAATCGAACAAGTTGTAGTGACGACCGGTGATCTTGGCGAACTTATCCATCATCTCTTGCGCAATGGCGGGGACAGCAGCATAGTACGGGTTCGACGCTTCACGCATCTGGAAGTAGACATCAGGATTCTGAGCAGTGCCGCGTAGGACGGGGTGTTCCGGGCTGAGTCCACGGGCCCGATGGGCACGGATCAGGTCATCGTCCAGCATGCTGCGAAGTTCTTCATCTGATAATTGGATGATCTTGTTGACTTCGTGCGAGGTTCTAAATCCATCAAAGAAATGAAGGAAAGGTACGCGTGCCTTGAGGGTGGCGGCTTGGGCGATGGCAGCAAAATCTTGTGCTTCTTGCACACTGCCGGAGGAGAGCATTGCCCAACCAGTCTGGCGAACAGCCATTACATCCTGGTGGTCACCATAGATGGAAAGGGCATGGGCGGCAATGGCGCGCGCAGCAACGTGGAAGACGGTGCTGGTGAGTTCACCCGCGATCTTGTACATGTTCGGGATCATTAACAGCAAGCCCTGAGATGCAGTGAAGGTGGTGGTGAGAGCACCGGTTTGGAGAGCACCGTGTACTGTTCCTGCTGCTCCGCCTTCAGATTGCATTTCAACAACCAGGGGGACAGTTCCCCATATATTCTTCTTGCCTTTGGCAGACCATTCGTCTGAGAATTCACCCATCGCAGAGGATGGGGTGATCGGATAGATGGCGATCACTTCATTGAGACGGTGGGCAACACTCGCGGTTGCTTCATTTCCGTCGATCATAATGATGTTCTTGTTCATTCTTCGGCTCCTATAAAAAGGCGATTGCCTCGTATTTTCCAATGGGTAAGTGTATTCCTGCGGGATGAATTACGTTAGTTATATATGACTTAAATCCCCCTGTATGATGTCATATTTTGGATAGGATTGGTGGAAATAAAAACACCTCGACATTTGCGAGGTGTTTTGACGGTTTTTGAGCGGTTATATGTTTGGGATCTCATCCAACGAATAAAAGATCTTTGCGCCTTTTTCCTTTGCTGTGCTCACCATCAGGTCTGCACCTGAAGATGCGCCACCCACGCGCAGAACCGCATCACATTTATCGAGCAGACGTACTGCAATGGGGTGGAAGATCTCATTGAAGATCTCATCACCGGTTTCTTTGGAGCCTGCCAATGCCAGTAGTGGAAGCGCATACCATTCTCCAAGCACAGGGATATGCCCTTTGCGAAAGATGGGAACGGCATATGATTCCATATAGTGGACGTTGGCTGCGATCTTTTCCGGATCATCATTTGTGCCAGAGCGGTAGGGTCCGGCGATCAAGATCATCATGGTTTTTTTCATGGCGCTACTCTAAATACGATCTTGCCATCAACAACGCTGCCAGTGACTTGGCATCTGGCATTTCGCCATGTTCCGCCATACGCAACGCTTCTTTAACTGGGATCTTTTCCACAGATAAAAACTCGTCATCATCGGCTTCAAGCGGATTGTGCTTTAGGTCTGTTGCCAAAAAGACGCCCATGTATTCGGTGGAGTAACCCGGTGCCAGGTAGAACGAACCGACATGGATCAGCTTACCAGCCTCCATGCCCGTCTCTTCACGGATCTCGCGCGCGGCGCAAACTTCAAAGGGTTCGTCGCCATCTCGCGTTCCGGCGGGCAGCTCGAGCATGTCCATGCCTGCGGCGTGGCGATATTGTTTGACAAAGAGCAGGTTGCCGTCTCCATCGAACGGAACGATGACCACTGAACCGCCGTGTTCAACAATATCGAATTTGGTTTCGCGCCCATCTGGCGTTTTCAAATAATCGCGGCGGATGGTGAATGCGCGACCTTTCATGAGAGTTTCTGAACGAAGGAATTCAAAAGATGACATGTTTGTTTCCTCTCGGTTTGGAAGTTTCTATAAAAAAAGCCCAGGTCAATTTCAACCTGGGCTTTTGTCTTTTCAAAATTACGGAATTTTCAGGACCTGCCCAACCGTCAATTTGGTTGAGGCAGAGATGCCGTTGGCACTGGCTATCGCGTTCGGGTCCACATCACCGTATTTACAAGCGATGCTGTAGATTGTTTCATCGCCAGAGGCAACGGTATACGATGCCGGGTGAGCGATCAAAACACGCGAACCGGGGAAGTTCGTACTCTGGGGAAGGATCAGCTTAAGACCGGCATAATAAATATCCGGGCTGGTGAGACCGCTTGCCTTCAACATGGCGTCGGGGTCAACATCGTAACGGCGGGCAATACAATAAGGCCATTCGCCATCTTGCAAGACGTACACATCCCCTGAAAGGCTTGGAGCGGTTGCCACTGGACCGGATGATGTTGCTGCAGGAATAGACGTAGCAGCGGCATTGGCGTTGGTGGGGGTGGAAGCAGCAACAGTGGGCGTCGCAGTTGCAACAGCAGGTGCAGGAGTTCCTGGTGTACCTGTGGTTGTGGTTGAAACAGCTTGAGGTGTTCCGGGTGTTCCTGTGGTACCACCGCCAGCAGCGGCAGTTTGTGCTGCTTCAGTTTGCTTGGCGAATTGCTCGATCATTTCCATTGGGTTTTCAACTGAAGCGATCGGTGAAACGAACAACCCCGTAGCGATGAGAGTTGGCGTTGCTGCCGGAGCAGACGAAAGGGATTGTGTGCAGGCGGAGAGCATAACAGCTGTGATCATGAAAATCGACAATGCCAGCACACTGCGGCGTTTATTAGACATAGATTCTCCTCGTTCTTTATACTTAAAAAAAGATGGTAGCACATGAAGTTTAAAGCGTCAAGCCAGCGTCATGGGTTGCAGCCAAGCGCCAATTGGGCAGATTTGAAACCCTCCACGCTTCCTTCTGGACTTTGAGCTTGCACCTGCTCCCAGGTTTTACAGACCGCTTTGAGCGTTTTCTTATCCATCTCGAGCGCCGCCTTGGATGCTTCAATGGCTTTTTCGAACTCGCCGTTCATTGAATATGCTTCGATGAACGCTGTCCATTCACGCGGGTCTTCGGGTTTGAAATTAACGGCAAGCGCTTCATCTGCAAACTCTGCTGAAACTTCATATTCTTTCCATTGATTATAGAACTCTGCCATTGTAAAATAATAGCACCAGTTCTTTTCGGGCTTGGGGAAGAACATTGGCTCCGCAGGCGGCGTGGACTTGACCAATATCCGCGATGGGTCAGAAAGGGTTATGGCTTGAGTGAATTCATCAGCGATGTTGTCATAGATATCGGCGTGACCCCGGCTCGGGTCCATCACCCGCAGACAGCCATTCTGCGGCATGTAAAAGACCAAGGCATTCGATAAATTGCTGTTGAATTGTACAGTGCGGTATGGATAGGTGATCTGTGTGGATTTATCCAATGAGGGCAACGTGGAACCGCCCAGACGCTTTTCGGTGTATAGCAGCATATAAGGAAGATTTTCGCGAGTGTAATTTGGCGCATACATCCAGTTGATAGGAGCGGTGAATGAGAGATCCGTTTCGTAGTCGATGGGCATTTGGTGGGTGAGCAGGACGGTATTTTCTGCGAGGGCAGGCATGCGCCATGCCATTTGCCAGTAGATCTCGCCTTGCTTTTGCCAATCTCTACGGAAGATGTTGGCGTTGAAGAATTGCTGTCCGATGCCGAGGGCGATGAGGGCAGAGAACATAAAGACTCGTATGCGATGTTCTTTGATGAGCAATTCCAACAAGCCAAGCACAAAAAAGACCGAGCCAAGCATGATGGAGATCATGAAACGGTCATAAGAAGATTGCAAAGTTAAGGGAAGGTTTGCCGCAAGCGAGGGGAGACGTCCGAGCAGGATGCCGAAGAAGCCGATCACGAGCAAGGACACAGCAAAAGATTTCTCTGTCGCTTCGGCTTGGGTGGTGCGAAGCAAGACCCAGACGAGGAGAATGAATGAGATGGCGACCAAGCCCAAGGTCAAGAGAGAGGCGGGCGCACGGAGAGTGGAAAAGGTTAAGACGAGGACTTGAGTCCAGATGTAGAAACCGGCTTTCCAGAGAGCATCCAGCGCTTGAGTCAAAAAGTAGAACAGGTTCGGTGACTGTGTGGCAGCGACTTCGTAGGATTCATAGGGACCGAATTTGTAATAATAGAAAAGCCAGGCGGCGTTGAGAATCCAGATGAGAAGATAAGGGAACCAAGTCTTAAGGGTTTTGGTGAAGCGTTCGGGGAGGGTGCCAGGAAAGAAGGAAAGAAGAAAGAAGAATCGCAGCCCTTCGATACCGAAGAAATATTCGGTGGGGAAGATGCCGCAAAGTTGCAGAAGGAATGCGATGATGGTGTCTGTCTTTTTCTGAGAACGCAGGGCTTTGAAGGTATAGCCGAAGGAGAGTAGATAAAAAAGAAAAGGGATGAGTTCCTGGTTGATATGTGTGAGCGCCACCCAATGTTGACTGTAACCGGGGAAGACCAGCATGAGTAGGGCGGCGAAGAAGGCAAGTGTTTTGCGTTGTGGAAATATTTGATTGAACATCCACCAGGCTGTGGCGCCGATGAGAAAGCGGATGAATAGTGCGAAGACCTGCCACGCTATTGGATTGAGTGGAATGATACTGGTGGTGAAATAAAAGATGGGACCCAAAAATGGGCGGAAGGGCATGAATGCCGGATTGAACTCAGCTGGACCAAGAAATTTTGCGATCCATGCGAAGGGCCAGTCGTCCCAGTAGAAGCCTGTGAATGGTAAGAGCAGACCATAGGCAATGGCGGTGATGAAGGCAATAAGAGTGGTGTGGCGTGCTGTGGGGGAAAGACGAAATTGCATTTCGTAATTATAAGGGATTGTGTGACCCTGTTTTGGTTGCCGAAATGCAACGTAGCCGCAGAGAGCAAATCGGATGAAGAGTTTTTTTCGTGCCTCAGTTTATATTGTGGCTCACTTTGCAGAGGGAAACAAAAAATTATTGCAGCGATTTTCTCATACGTAAGAGCGGAACGCCTGCGCCGCCGCGATCATCGGTGATGTTTTCGTAGGCTTCGAATCCGCAGGCGCGGTATAGCGGCTCGCCAGATAAGGTTGCTACCAGTTCCATTTTTGTGAAGCCTTCGGCTTTCGCGGCATCTTCACATAACGAGATGATGAGTTTGCCGATCCCTTTGCGGGTGTGAGCAGGATGCGTATACATGGCGCGGATGCGAGCAGGGTCTTTGGCGGGGTCTAGCAATGCGGCACTGCGACCCGGGGTTTGATCGCCACCATACATTGTGGCGCGTCGACTCCAGCCACCGCAGCCTGCGAGTTGACCGTTGATTTCAATAATGAAAAAGGTTCCATCGTCGATGAGTTGTGTATCCAGACCCATGATTGCCCGACTCGAGGCGATCTGACTTTCATCGAGATAGGCTTTTTGATTTTCGGAGATGGCAGCATCCATTAAAGTTTTGAGCGCTTCAAGGTCTTCTCGTTTGGCTGGTCTGTGGGTTAACGTTTCTTGGGGCATGGGTTTCTTCTCCTTTGACGGGATGATTTATTGGAATGTAGCAACTTGAGTTCATCGGAGGACCAAGTAACTCCATGCGTTTCACTTCTTATATGCAACTTCAAAATCTTCATCCCCCAACTGCGAAGACATTCACTGCCTGACTTTTTCCTTTGAAAACAATCTTCCCCAGATCTTCCAATACATATTGATCTGACAATCCTTCGCATGTATATCGATCGATCAAAAGCGGACGTAACGCCTCTTTGGTGTATTCTTCGATCCGGTCTGCAAGGTTGACCGTATCGCCGATACAAGTGTAGATCGCCCGGTTGTGGGTGCCGGTATAGCCCGCCACCATTTTCCCCGAAGCGATGCCAATGCCAATGCGAATGGCGGTCTTATTTTGTGCCAGTTGATCCTGGTTGAATACTTTTAACTGTTCCAACATTTGCAGGGCGGCTTTCACAGAACGTTCGCGATGGTCTTCATAAAAGATTGGTGCTCCAAAGACCGCCAACAATCCGTCACCGACGATCTGGTTGATAATGCCGCCATTTTGAGTGACAGCATCGAACATCATGCTGAAATATTGATTAAGCAACTCAATGGAATCAGATGGATCCTGGCTTTCTGCAATGGATGTGAAAGAACGAATATCCGCCACCAATACACTGGCAGTCACGATTTGTCCGCCGAGCGAGAAGCCTGTGCGTAACAACTCTTCGGCTACTTCCTTGGTTGCAAAGGTGCGGAATAGCTTTCGCTGTTCATCACGTAGACGTTTCTTTTCGAGACTGGCGTTCACACGTGCTCGCAGCAAAATGGGGTTCACCGGTTTGGTCAAATAATCTTCCGCGCCGAGTTCCACGCACTTCACCACTGCATCCAACTCTTCCATTGCTGATGTCATGATGATGGGAATTTGCCGCAGGTCGAAATCATTCAGGCAGGCTTCCAACACTTCGAAGCCGTTCATCACCGGCATCTCAATATCCAACAGCATCAGGTCAAACGTCCCCGTGCGAAATTTCTCCAGCCCCTCTTTGCCGTTCTCGGCAGTCTCCACGATGTGACCTTGCAACTCAAGGCTGCGTGAAAGCGCCATACGGTTGACCTTGTTATCATCCACTACAAGAAGACGGGCGGGTTCGGGACTTAAATTTGGCATCAGATTACCTTAACTCACTCAGTTGACGTTTGACCAATTCGAACGCCTCTTTCAGGGACTCAAGCCTGTTTCCCACTGCGAGGTTTTTCTCACGCCCCATCATCTCCAACTCACGCGCCAGAGCTTGCAAGTCTGTTGCCCCAAAGGTCGCCGCATTTGATTTCAAACTATGTGCTGCACGCCGAAATGTCTCAGCGTCATTTGCTGCCATTGCAGACTTCATATCACTCATTTGCGTCAATGTATCAGCAAAGAAGGCATCGATCAACTCAGCAATGAAATCTTCGCCAGTGCTTTCCTTGAGAATATTGAACGTGTTCAGATCCAAAACTGACATACTTCTCCAATATGCAGGTCGCGTGACAACCACGACCTACTTTGCTTTGAATAATGCATCCACCAGTTCCACCACGCGGATGGGTTTGGGGATGTAATGGTTCATGCCTGCGCTCAGGCACATTTCACGGTCGCCTTGCATGGCATTGGCGGTCAGACCAATGATGAAGGGATGTTTTTCGGGCCAGCGCGCCACGATCTCACGCGTCGCTTCCAAGCCGTCCATTTCAGGCATTTGCACATCCATCAGAATGACATCGTATTCTTCACGTTCCACAGCCTGAACGGTTTCAAGTCCGTTTACGGCGACATCCGCCTGATACCCCATCTGTTCAAGCAGACGCAAGGCAAGCTTTTGGTTCACGGCGTTATCTTCAGCGAGGAGAATTCTCAACGGATGCCGCGCCGCCATTTGCGGGTCTGGTTTGAAGCGGTCCGTTGTCACCTTTCTCTCTTCATCATCAGAGTGAACAAAGAGTCCCACCAATGTATCGAATAATTGTGATTGTTTGATCGGTTTTGAAAGGTAGGCAGAGAAAATATTTGTCTCGTCGCCTGCTTCGCGTCTGCCCAACGAACTGAATAGGACAAGTGGGAAGTTCGCCATGCCGCGCAATTTCTTTGCAAGTTCAAGACCATCCATCTCGGGCATGTGCATATCGAGAATGGCAATGTCGAACACTTCGCCGCTTTCGATCCATACCAGGGCTTCGGCTGGCTGGGCAGTGTCGCGCGGTATCATACCCCACTTGGCAGTTTGCATGTTTAGGATGTAACGGTTGGTGGCATTATCATCCACGATCAAAACGCGCTTGTTTTGTAAAGCGGGTTGAACACCGAGGTGGATCTGTTTTTTCGCTGGTGGCAGGTCTGCTATTTCGGCTTTTATATTGAACATAAAGGTCGAACCCTGCCCCAACCCCTGACTCATTGCCCACATGGTTCCGCCCATAATTTCTGCCAGGCGTTTGCTAATGGCTAACCCCAATCCCGTTCCGCCATATTTGCGTGTGGTGGACGAATCAGCTTGTGTGAACGATTGGAAGAGACGGCTCATGCCTTCATGGGTGAGACCAATGCCTGTATCTCGAACAGCGAACATGAGCAATGCTTTCTCTTTCGTGTCTCCGTTCTTGTACCGCTGGCTGGATACGGTTAGAACGACTTCACCTCTGTCTGTGAATTTGACTGCATTGCTCAGCAGGTTCGTGATGATCTGCCTCAAGCGTGTGACATCGCCAACAATGGCTGGCGGGATGTCGCCTTCGAAGATGTAGGCAATGTCGATGCCTTTTTCCACGGCGCGTGCGGTAACCAGGTCCAGTGAAGCTTCCACACATTCGCGCAGGTCAAAGGGTTGATGTTCAATATCCATGCGCCCAGCTTCGATCTTCGAGAAATCGAGAATGTCGTTGATGATCGCCAGCAATGTGTCACTCGAACTACGGATGGTCTCCACATAATCACGTTGTTCTTCACTCAATTGTGTGTCGAGTAACAAACCGCTCATGCCAATCACGGCGTTCATTGGTGTGCGGATCTCATGACTCATCGTTGCGAGGAATGCACTCTTGGCTTCATTTGCCTGTTCTGCGGCGGCGCGTGCCAGGCGTGCTTCTTCGAACAAGCGCGCGTTTTGTATCGCTGTTGCTGTGCTGGAAGCAATGGACTCGATCAGCGTGATGATGGATTCATCATAAGCATTCTCATGTTCAAAATTTTGGATGGTGAATCCGCCAATGAGTTCCTTGCCGACGATCATCGGTACCATAACCACGGATTTTGGTATCTCGTTCATGGCAGTCATCCTGGAGCCGAGTTTCTTCCATAGAATGGGGGAGCGCCGATTGATGACGAGGGTTTTGCCTTGTAGTGCAGCTTTTTGTGTGAATTCGTTAATAAGGAACGGCGGATACTGGATCTTTTCACTGCCCTTGGTGACATAATGTGCTGTGACCGTTTGGGTTTCTTCATCGTAAAGCCCGATGCCAATATTGTCTTCTTTTACCAACTCACGAACTTTGTCGCCAACCATTTCAATAATGGTGTTCACATCGAGTTGTTGGGTCAGTACCTGTCCTACATTGTTGAGGATCTCCAATTCGGCGGCACGGCGTTTGGTCTCATTCAAAAGGTGTTGAGTTTCATCGAACAGACGAGCATTTTCGAGCGCCACACTTGTGGCACTGGCAATGGTCTCTAACAGGCGCAGTGCAGAATCGGTGAAGTAATCTTCCATATCGAGATGCTGCAACGAAATTCCCGTCACAGAATTCGTGCGGATCAGGATAGGCACAGCGCAAAGAGATTTCGGGAAGCGGCTGCGGGAAGTTTTGAAATCGGGAAATCTTGCCGCAAAATCATCAAAGTTCCGGTTGATGACAAAGGTCTTGCGGTTTTCTTTGACCGTGTTGGTGATATGAACATGCAAATTGGTCGCCTTTTTGGGCGGAATATCCCATTCTTTGCCTTGTTCGTAGGCATATTCATAGGTCATGCTGTAGGTATCCAGATCTACAGTGTAGATAACCGCAGAGTGGACGTTAAATATTTCGGTCAGTTTTCTTCCAACCGATTGATAGATCGAGCGGATATCGATGTTGGAAACCAACGTTTGCTGCACAGAGTTGAGTGCGCCTAATTCGGTATTCTGTTGTTCGGTCTCTTTGAGCAGGCGTTGGGTCTCGTCGAAGAGGCGGATGTTCTCGATGGCAACTCCGATCGAATTGGCGATCGTCGTTAGAAGGCGTACATCCGACTCACTGAAGGCATCCTCTTTTTCAAGATTTTGCAGGGAGATCACACCTTTGGCTTCATCCCCAACCATCATGGGTACCCACAACCCAGAACGAACAACTACTTCTACTTCGGCATCAACCCCAAGATTGGCAGATTGAAATTGTCTTGAAACCTCTTCGAAATTGCGATTGACCAAAATGGGTTGACGGGTACGGATGACATATCCACCAAACCCGCCTCCATCCTCGCGAAGCGGCAAGGGATCTTGATACAGCCTTTCGCCATTCTCGATGATATAAGGATAGTAGGTGAGTTGGTTTTCCTTGTCGTAGATGCTTAAGACCACCGTCTGGGCATCGAAGATCTCACGGATGCGGTCGCCGGTCTTGTCGTACACCACCTGGATATCCATTTTGGTATCCAAGCCGCTTAAGATGGTATTGATGAGTTCCAGTTCGTCTGCACGTTGCTTCGTTTCGATCAATAACCTTTGCGACTCATCGAACAGTCTGGCATTTTGAAGCGAAATGCCCATGCTTGCTGCAAGGGTGGAAAGCAGACGAAGATCGTTTTCGGAAAAAGCACGTTCCTGTTCGAAATTTTGAATCGACAGGGACCCAAAGACCTGGTCACCTAATAAGATCGGAATGGCGATCAGCGATTTTGGAAAGGTGTCGCCTGCCAATAGAGTGGAACCATAAGTTCGCGCCATCTCTGCCACATTGGTGTTGATAAAGATGGGGGCTTTATTTCGAATGACGTACCCTGAAAAACCTGAAAGTGGTTCAGGGTGCGGATAATGTCGTTCACCTTTCCAATACATGTAGGGGAAACCGGCAGTATTGGTTTCTGGGTGGTAATACGAGATGATGACAGCTTGGGTGTTGAAGATGCCGCGGACTTTCTCACCCACTAGCTCATATATGGATTGCACATCCAGCTTGGTAGATAACCCCTGCTGGACGCTGTTAATGATCTCCAGCTCGGTGGCGCGTTGTTCCACTTCATTAACGAAGTTTGCATTTTGAATTGCAATGACCGCTTGTAATGATAGCTCTTCTTGAAAACGCAAGTCGGCATTCGAGAACGGTTCGCCGCCTTTGCGCCAAACCGCCATCATGCCGTTGACTTTGTCTCCCAATAGAAGAGGTGTGACCAATAAGCGTTCATTCTGCACTGCAGGTGTACCCGGGATCTGCAATGTACGTGGGTCGTGATTTGTATCATTGATATATTCAGCCTTGCCCTGTTTGGCTAGCGACCCAATGATGCCCTCCCCGATCTGGATCGAGTCTGCCAGGATCTCATCGGCGATATCCCCTTTGGCAACCAAAGCCCGCATGCTCTTACCGCCAGGTTCTGGAAGATAAATGGCACTGCTCGAGCCTTTCAACAAGTCGCGCGCATGGGAGACGATCTTATCCATCACTGCAGAGAGGTTGAGCGTGGCTGAAATATCACGCCCCACTTCATTCAACGCTTCAGATTCACGTGCATGGCGCACGGTCTCTTCGAACAATCGGGCGTTGTTCAGGGCGGCACTCAAACTGGCAGCAATTGTAGAAAGTAACTTGATATCAGATTCCTGAAAAGCATCTTCACGATCCAGGTTTTGCAAGCTCATGATACCTGTGACTTGATCGTCCACGACCATGGGCGCAAAGAGCAGGGATTTTGGCGCTTCTCCTGCTGAGGCGGGTTCCTCGCCGAGTTCCTCAGCTCTTTTGAGGTACTCATGATTGATGAGCAGGGTCTTTTTGGTTTCGATCACATGCTTGCGAAAGCCATCCACAGGGGAGGGCTGGTCGAGATACATACGAACACCGCGTTCGTTGATGTAGCGGTGATGGATCTCGCTCGTGGCTGGGTAATAAAGAGAGATGAGAGTCACTTGTGCATCGAATATCTCACCAACCTTGTCACCAATGAGATCGATGATGGATTGAAAATCAAGCTTAGAGACCAGCACTTGCTGAAGGCTGTTGATGACGCCCAACTCTACATTGCGCTCAGCGGTTTCGGATAATAGTCGCTCGGTCTCATTGAATAAACGAGAATTTTCAATGGCAACCGAGGCCTGGTCTGCAAATAATTTCAGGAATTGCAGTTCAGACTCTGCGAAGGTACGCACCTCATCAAAGTGAATGTTCATGACCCCTACAACACGGTTCCTGAATTTGAGCGGTAGTCCGATCAATGACCCATCCCATATAGAGTCTTTATAAAGAGGGTGGGCTTTCATGTTTTCTACCAACAGCATTTCCCCCGTCTTTGAAACGGTATCTGTCATACCCCCTGGGCGTGGAATGGCGATCGGCGCCCGGGTGATCTTTCCTTTAACAATGGCGGTGCCAAATTTCAATTCATTATTTTCGTAGATGAAAAGATTAATGCTCTCAATACTGGGTATCAACGTGGATGTGTTCTGTAAAAGTGAATTGAGGACGGTGGTGTAGTCAAGGCTGGAGGAAAGATCGATGGTCGCCTTGCGGATGGCTTCCAACTCGGCATTGCGGTTTTCAGTTTCTTCGAGCAGGCGTTGTGTCTCATTAAAGAGTCGGGCGTTTTCGAGCGCGGCACTTAACGAGCCAGCGAGAGTCTCCAGCAAGCGCACATCTGATTTATTGAAAGAGTGCTCCCTATCCATATTTTGAAGGGAGATCACGCCGCGTACTTCGTCCCCTGTCACCAAGGGCACGTACAAAGCTGACTTTGGAATAAGCGGACCCAAAATGAGTTCTGCACCAAATTCTTGCATCCGCTCTTCGACCTGTTCATTGAACAGAAAGGTCTTTTTCTCACGGATCAACGCTTTAACCAATCCACTCATAGGGCGGTCTACAATGTACTCGCGCCCAAAGCGATCTACGTAGTATTTGAATGCTTGAGTCTCAGCTTTGTGATCGAAGGTGGCGATGATGGTGGTTTGCGCCTTGAACAAGTCGCGGATCTTTTCCCCTACAAGGTCATAGATCGCCTGCATTTCCAATTTGGAAGTGAGACCATCCTGCACGCTTTTGATGATGGCAAGTTCCGCCTCGCGCTGCAGCAACTCTTTGCGGAGTTGAGCGGCGGAGACTGGCTTGGTACTGACGATTTTTTTGGCTGCGCCGCGGGTGGTCTTATTCCGCGGTGTAGGCTTCGGTGTAGCACTCTTCTTCTGACCAGTTCTGGGCATGGCTTCCTCTAAGAATGATTCAGTTTACATAGGGGGGAGAAAATCGTCAATAGCGCGAATAAAAAAACAGGCGGTGGGCGCCTGTCTGTTATTCAATTGTTATGTTCTTCGATGGGCTTAAAGCCTTCGCAAAGCAAGAATGGTGATGTCGTCGAATTGTTCGGCAGCATCAATAAACTTATCGAGTTCAGCCCCGAGGCGGTTGACCCGATTTGCACAGGTTTCTTCTTTCACCATTAATAATTCTTTCAACCGATCATGCCCGAAGAACTCATTCTCCAGATTTTTGCTATCTGGAATCCCATCTGTAAAGACCAATAAACCATCTCCGGCGTTCATGGTGACTTCCAAAACCTTGTATTTGGATTCTGACATGAAGCCAACCACAGGACCTGTTGGGCGCAGCACATCACGCTCTCCATCTGCGCGGACGAGGTATGGGGCTTCGTTTCCGGCATTGATATAAGTCAATATTCCTGTGGATGGGTTCAAGATACCAATGAACACCGTTGAAAAGACCAGGGTCTCTTCATGAGTGTTGGCAACGTAACTATTTGTGATCGTGATGGCTTGCTCGATACGTTTGGTAGGGGAGAGCTTGGCAGAATTTTCTTCGTCCAGAAAATAACCAGCAATGGAGGTGGCTCGCAAGAGACTGCGGAACAATGTCATGAAGAGGGCTGCTCCAACTCCCTTGCCGCATACATCTCCCACTACAAAGACCAAATTTCCATCCGGGAGTGTGAAGGCATCGTAATAATCACCTGCGACGAATTTTGCGGCTTTGAAATAGGTGGCAACTTCCCAGCCTGGTAATTCTGGCATTGCAGTAGGCAGGAATTGTTGTTGAATATTTCGCGCAATGTTCAACTCATTTTCAAGGCTTTGTAAGTAAAGCTGTTCCTGGTCGCGCAGGCGTTTGCGGTCGAGGCTGGCAGTGATGCGTGCGTGCAAAATGGTTGGTTCAAATGGCTTAGGCAGGTAATCTTCCGCACCTTTTTTAAGTCCCTTCACCACACTCTGAAGATCGCTGTTTGCCGAGATGACGATGATGGGAATATCACGAATGGCAGAATCTGCTTTTGCCTGCTCCAATACTGAAAAACCATCCATGATGGGCATCATAATATCGAGCAGAACAAGGTCTGGTGAGTTTGCACGGATCTTTTCCAGGGCTTCTTCACCGTTCGCAGCGCTCATAAGTTCGTAATTGAAATCTGAAAGTTCCTGCTCGAGATAATCGACATTATAGGGTTCGTCATCCACGATCAGAATGCGGGGGGGATTGTTCATGATTGGCAGGTTATCCTAGATATTTATTGAGCATTTCGAAAAGCAAGGTATCGTTCACCGGTTTGGTGAGGTAATCATCGCAGCCTGCATCTTGTGCCTTTTGTTTATGCCCTTCCATGGCATGAGCCGAAAGCCCAATGATGGGAGTGGTGGGGAGGGCTTCGCGGATCCGACGGGTGGCTTCGTACCCATCTAATACAGGCAGGGAAATGTCCATGAGGATCAGGTCTGGTTTTTTATTCACAGCCATATCTACACCCTGACCACCATCTTTTGCGATGAAAAGAGTGTAATCATCTTCGAGCAATTGAGTAAGCAGATCAATGTTCAATTCTGTGTCTTCGACGATCAAAATAGTTTTCATATGTTCTCCAGTTTTATTGCCCATGTTGCAGCGTATGTTTTATCTCTTCTGCCAATTTTTCGCCGTCAAATCCTTGTTTGCGCATGATGAGCACAACACTCTCGCGCAAACGTGCAACCTCATCATCTGTCAACTCTTTTGCGCTGATGACAATAATGGGCAGTTCACGAGTTTCAGGATTTTCGCGCAAGCGTTCGATGACGCCAAAGCCATCCAGATGCGGCATCATGATATCGAGCAGGATGACATCCGGACGCTCCGCCTCGACCGCCGCCAGACCTGCTTCACTATCCAATGCAGAATCCAACCTGAATTCTGATTCTGGCAATTGCTGCCGCAGCATCTCTGCGATGTGCGGGTCATCGTCCACGGTCAGGACATGGATGCGTTCATGGTCTTTTGGCTTGATCACCTTACGGAGTGTGGTTAAGACTTCACCAGGGTTGAGCGGTTTGAGAAGATAGGCTGCCGCACCCAACCTCATACCCAGTGCTTTCTTATCCACAATGGTAAGCAGAATGATTGGAATATTAGTTGTTGTGGGATCGTTTTTCAGGTCGTGTAAGACCTGCCAACCGTCCTTATCAGGCATGAGAATGTCGAGCAGGATGGCATCTGGTTTTAATTCGCGGGCTTTTTCATGTCCGCGGATGCCATTGCGGGCGCCAATGATCTCGAATTCATCCGGTCCCAGACTTTCGCGCAAGAGATAGACCGCATCTGGATCATCATCGATCACAAGGACGAGTTTTTTAGCAGCATCCGTTTTGGTTGTGGTACCCGATCGATGTATGGGAGCCGTATCGGGATTAAGGGTTGAGTCGGATTTTGTCCCGTATTGAATGGGGACGGTGAGCGTGAATGTTGAGCCTTTGCCATACTGACTTGTTACCGTCAGATCTCCGCCAAGCAAACGAGCAAGGTTACGACTGATGGTAAGCCCCAGACCCGTGCCGCCGTATTGACGGGTGGTGCTTGTATCGGCTTGCTGGAATTCTTCGAAGATCCTGCCCAGGGCTTCTTCTGTAATTCCTATGCCCGTATCGCTTACATCTACCACCATCATTTCATTTTCTCGACGAGCATGCAATGTGATCTTACCCGCCGAAGTGAACTTGGCGGCATTGCTCAACAGGTTGAGGATGATCTGTTTGATCTTATCTTGATCTGAATAGATATTGCCAAGGTCATCTTGAGCTTGTTTCACCAATCGCACAGTGGGCTTTAAGAGCGGGGTGGCGGTGTTGGCGCACAGATCGATCAGTGAGTTGATGTTGAAGTTCGCTGCCTGCACATCCATGCGCCCGGCTTCGATCTTGGCGATATCGAGTACGGTGTTGATCAGGCTGAGCAAGTGCTCTGAGCTGCCAAGAACCTTATCAAGATTTTCGAGTTGTTTCGCCGGGAGTGCTTCTTCACCTTTTCTGCGGACAATGCGTGTAAAGCCGATGATTGCGTTAAGCGGTGTGCGCAGTTCATGACTCATATTGGCAAGGAAGGCGCTCTTTGCCAGATTGGCTTGTTCTGCGGCTTCACGAGCTTCCTTTGCTTCATCGAAGAGACGTTGAGTTTCATTGAAGAGGCGCGCATTTTGAATGGCGACACCCATATTGGCAGAGAGGGTTTGTAAAAGACGTAGATTGCTCTCATTGAATGCCGCAGGTTTATAGCTTTGCACATCTACAACACCAAGCACCTCTTCACCGACCATGATCGGTACACCCATATAAGACTGAATATCTTCTTCATCTTCTGGCGCTGTGAGGAATGCCGCTGCACCTTGATCGGCAATTTCTTTGGCAGAATCCAAAAGTAAGGGTTGTCTGGTGATGATGATCTTTGAGGTAAGCCCTTCACCCAATTCCCATGGCGGCTCGTTCTCATAAAAGATATTGTCGCTATAGCTGTAGGTCAACTGGACGATATTCGTCGCCGGGTCATAAAGCAGAATATCCACAATCTCGGCGTTGAATATCTCATGTACTTTGTTGCCCACGTTCTGGGTGACCGCGCGTACATCAAGGGTGCGGGTCATGGATTCGCCAACACTGTTGAGAATGGAAAGCTCTGCAGCCCGTTGTTCGGTCTGGTTGAGCAACTGCTGGCTTTGCTCGAACAATTGCGTGTTCTGGATGGCGATCACCGCCTGACGTGCCAGATTGTTCATGAATTCCAATTCGGCTTCGGTGAAGAGATTGTCTGTTCCATGCCGCCAGACCGCCATCAGACCTTTCAATTCATCATTGGCAAGCAGCGGAATCGCCAACATGTGTTCATTGGGCGATGATTCGGTTCCAGCGATGATCAACGCGCGCGGGTCGTTGTTGGTGTCGTTGACGATCTCAGCCTTTTTGGTGAGCGCAATATTGCCCAATAAACCTTCACCCAGATTGATGGTGTCGTTACGGAGTTCTTCGGCTTCCAAACCTACGGCTGCAATGGCACGAAAGATCTTGCCATTCTGTTCCGGCAGAAAGAGGGCGCTCAAGTCGCCATCGAGCAGGTCTTTGGCGTGTTTGGCGATACTTTCCAGTACGGTTGCCGCTTCGAGGCTGGATGAGATATCGCGTCCGACTTCGGCGAGGGTTGCCGTTTCTCTTGCACGGCGTTGGGTCTCGGCATGCAATCTGGTAGTTTTGATCGCGGCTCCAGCATTCGCAGCAACTGTTGCTAGTAGGCGCAATGAGTCTTCGTCGAACACGCCTTCTTTTTGTGTGCTTTGCACGCTGAGTACACCGATGGTCTCGCGTCCAGCTTTGATGGGCACGCCCAAATACGAGCGCGCTTTTCGTCCCTGCCGTTGAATGCCAAGCGCAGAACTTTGCTCTTCAATGTTGCGGTTGAAGATCAGCGGCTGTCCATCGCGGATGATGCGGCTGGTCATCCCTTCACCGAAGGGGATGGGTAGAATTTCGTCGCCGTATTGATAAGGGAATTGGATCATGTTGGTTTGCGGGTCGAGCAATGCCAGATAGGCAATATCGGCATCGAACGTATCACGCATCTGTCTCCCGATGAGCTGGATCATGTTATCCAATTCTGTTTCTGCCACCAGAGCTTGTGTGACGGTACTGATGGCTTCCAGTTCGGAGGCACGTTCTTCGGTCTCTAGTAGAAGGCGTTGAGTTTCATCAAAGAGACGTGCGTTTTCGAGGGCAACACCGGTTGCGTTGGAGATCGTCTCCAAAAGGCGCAGAGAAGAGTCGTTGAAGTAGTTCTCTTGCTCAAGATGTTGAAGTGATATGCCCGTGATCGAATTTTCGCGGATTAGGATGGGTACGGCGCAAAGTGATTTGGGCGTGCGGGTGCGGGAAGATTGGAAGTCTGCAAATTGCGATGCGTATTTTTCAAATCCACTATTGATCACAAAACTCTTAC
>VFQT010001094.1_pt1 | contig 34919 bp, 27 predicted proteins | sample 3512381 | NCBI WGS metagenome assembly VFQT01 (sample SAMN10412376, study PRJNA504923) | tailings metagenome | isolation source: Relicate 2 Philex TSF3 active mining site | place: Philippines: Tuba, Benguet | collected 2017-08-29 | reverse complement strand
TCACCCCTGCGTTTCCTTCGCGTCTTCGCGTCTTCGCGTGAGACCAACAGCCCGCAAACCCCCCTCCTCGCAGCGGCAATCTGCAGACAGCCGGTTGCAGAGGGCAGATCTCGGGCTGGAAAGCCCGAGCTACCTGCATTCGTGGTTCATTCGTGTTCATTCGGCAAGCGGTGGAGTCTCACCCCTGGTCACCGCACTGCCCAGCGTACTGTGGTTGCGAAACCAACGGCGGGCCGCACCATCTCCGTCTGGTGAAACCGAGTTGAGCCGGCACCCGAGACACGCCACTGCCGTGGACGGCGACTCCGACCTGCCTTTCCCGCACACTCGCGACGCCGCAGCCGAAGGAATGTACAGCAAAATCATGTTAATCAAACGCCGTGGCGGTGGCTTCAGAAGCCGCAATTACTTCACAACGGCAATCTTCTTCTACTGCTGCAGTCTCAGTCTCGAACCACGCTAAAACCGGATGGGCAAAAAACAACCGCCGGGGATCACCCGGCGGTCGATCAAACTGGCACCGTTGGCCCAGGCAGCGTCAGACCTGAGTGACCTCGCGACCCGCCGAATCCTCGGCACGAAATGTCATGTGCTCGAACGAAACGTCAGACTTCGTCACAATCACAATCTCCACCTCATGCTCGTCCTCTATGCGAATCAAATCCTTTCGCTTGCGATTGTTCAGGTAGTTCCCCACGCGATCGTGTACCTCGATCAGCATCCGCGATACCTGCTCATGAGCCGCCGCAGACATCACCAGTCGCATGACCTCAATCGACAAACTTTCAGCCGTCTTGACCTGCCCCACGCCGTTGCACGACGGACAGTTTTCATACACCGACCGCCGCAGCGAAGGACGAATCCGCTGCCGAGTCATCTCAATCAGCCCAAACGGGCTGATCCTGAGAACCCGTGTACGAGCCCGATCTCGCTCCACTGCATCCCGCAAGGCCCGCTCAACTCCACGACGATGACGTTCATCACGCATGTCGATAAAGTCATTCACAATCACTCCGCCAAGGTCCCGCAGTCGGATCTGACGGGCAATCGCTTCGGCCGCCCGCAGATTCATCTGATAAGCACTCTTCTCTGCGTCGTTGTCCGCACGGAAACTTCCGCTGTTGACATCAATCGCCACCAATGCTTCTGTCTGATCAATCACCAGTGAACCACCACCCGGCAGCGGCACATGCCGATCGTGAATCCTGGCTATCTCACTCTCGATACCGTATTTATTGAACAGCGGTTCTGTGCCTGCATACCGCTGGATGCGGCTGACATGAGATGGCATCACAATCTTCATGAACTCACGAGCACGCTCAAAGGCGCCGTCTTCGTCAATCAGGACCGTGTCAATCTCGTTCGTGTAGATGTCCCTGATCGTCCGAATAATCATGTCACTTTCTTCGTAAATGCCGGCCGGAGACGGCGTTTTCTTCAGACGAGTGACAATCGTTTCCCACAGCCGCAGCAGATAACTGAGGTCCCGCTTCAGGTCAGACTCCTCACGGTCAATACCCGCCGTCCGAATGATGAATCCAAGGCCTTCCGGAGGCTGAATGGACTTCATCGTCTGTCGCAGACGTCGCCGAGTCTTCTCGTCGTCAATCTTGCGACTGACCCCCACACGCTGCAACCCCGGCATCAGTACCAGATACCGACCAGGAATCGAAATATACGTCGAAAGAGTTGGCCCCTTGTTGCCAATCCCCTCCTTGATCACCTGCACCAGCACCTCACTGCCGCGCTGGAAAATCTTCTGAATCGGAGGCTTGTTGCGCGCATTGCGTTCGTTCAGATGCTTCGGCGGCGGACCGCCTCGCGATAACTCACGCTGCTCACGATCGTCCTCTCCACCCTCCTTCACAAGATGCCGGTAATACTGATACTCAACATCACTCACATGCAGAAAGCCGTTCCGACCCACACCAAAGTCAACAAAAGCCGCCTGAATACTGGGCTCAATATTGACCACACGCCCCTTGTAGATGTTCCCGACGTAGTTCTCCGCACTGCTGCGCTCTACATACAACTCCTCCAGAACACCATCCTCCACGATGGCAATCCGGCTTTCCTCCGGCTGGAGCACATTGATCAGCATTTCCTTCTTCATGTCAGTCTTTCAGGCTGCGCGAAAACACACACGTCTGCTGTGCCTCCGCCATTTCAGTGTCCCGCATTCACGGGACACCTGTGGTATTCTCTGCACGACCAGCGAACGTCGCCAGTCGCCGCTGCGTCAACCCGGATGCAGGAAACTCTGAACACCCAGTCAGAAACTGAACGCCCGGAAAACTTCCAAACTCCCGCCGACGCTGTATTTCAAAAACAACAGCGATTCCGGAAACAGACTGCTGCCATGCCTCAGAAATCGTTGCCGTTGACAAGATCAGGACATAACCTCGAAAGCTCTCCCTGCAGATAATGCTCCACATCCCTCGCCAAATCCAGTTGACAGGCGTGCTGAGCAATCCGCTCCGCCTCAGAAATCGGCAGACTTCTGATGATTTCCTTCAGCAGCGGGATCGACTGCGGCGTGACACTGAGACTACGCAGCCCCATGCCCAGCAGCAGCGGCACAAATCGAGGTTCAGAACTCATCTGACCACAAACCGTAACCGGCTTACGATGCCGGGCAGCCGCACTCAGAACCATCCGGATAAGCCTCAGAATCGATGGATCACCAGCCCGATAAAGGCCAGCTACCGTCGGATCTGAACGATCACACGCCAGAGTGTATTGGATCAGGTCATTTGTACCAATCGAAAAGAAGTCCACTTCCTTCGCAAATTCCTCTGCAAGAATCACCGCCGATGGCACCTCAACCATCATCCCCACCGGCAGATTGCGCTGAAATGGAACCCCCTCCTCCTCCAAATCCTCCATCACATCCATCAAAATCATCTTCGCCTGACGAAACTCAAGCAATGATGACACCAGCGGGAACATGATCCGCACATTCCCCCGCACCGAAGCCCGCAGAATCGCCCGCAATTGACGCTTGAACATCGGAGTACTCTGCAGACTCAAACGGATGCTCCGCAATCCCAGCATCGGATTCGGCGACTCCTCAAATTGACTCTGCAGCAGCTGCGGTACCTTGTCAGCACCAATGTCCAGCGTCCGGATCACCACAGGGCTCTCCCCACAGGCATCCAGAACACGACAATAGGCCTCGTAATGATCCTGCTCGGAAGGCTCCCGATTGCCACTCAAAAACAGAAACTCAGTACGATACAGCCCGATCCCGTCAGCCCCGCGCTGCATGCACGGTCCAACCTCCTCAGGAAACTCAATGTTCCCACTCAACTGGATTCGCTCGCCATCCTGAGTCTCGGCAGGAAGATTTCTGATCCGCCCGAGACGCTCCCGCACCAGATGCCGACGGGCCCGCGAACGCTCAACCCGACTGAGCGATTCCGAGTCCGGATCCACCACCACCTGACCGCAGTCACCGTCCAGTATCGCCGTTTCACCACCTGAAACCTGCGCCAAACACCGCCCCAGACCCACGACCGCCGGAATCTCCAGAGCACCCGCCAAAATCGCCGTATGACTGGTGCGACCGCCAACTTCAGTAGCAAAACCAAGGACAAACCGAGTATCCAGCGAAGCGGTCTCCCCCGGCGTCAGTTCGTGTGCCAGCAGGATCACCGGAGACGAAAGATCACGCAGCTCCTCCCGGCTGGCACCCAGCAGCTTCCCCAGCAGACGCTTCTCCAGATCAAAAATGTCCAGAGCCCGCTCCGACAGATACTGATTCCCCATCTTCTGCAATTGACCGGCATAACCCCGCAGCACACGACTCACCGCAAACTCAGGCGAACGACACTGGTCACGAATCAGTGCCTCCACTTCCCTGATCAGACGCGGATCTCCCGCCATCTGCAGGTGCGCCGAAAAAATTGCTCCGTACTGCTCGCCCAGCTGCGACGTCACCAATTGCTCGTTTTCGCGGATGTCCGCACACACGTGGTCCAAAGCCTCGTGGAAACGATTCAGCTCAGCTTCCACTGCGTCGCGCGTAAGATACACCCGGGGAATTCGGAAATTCTCCGAACCCAGCACCAGCACCGGCCCCGCCTCAATCCCCGGGGAAACCGCTATGCCCGTAAAAACCTTCATTCACGGATTCTAGCGGGATTTCTCCGAAACGGAACACTCCGGACGCTCAGAACCCGGCGATTCATACGGCCGTCAGGCGATTTTCAAACATCCCACCCCGCTCAATTGTCCCCCGGAACTTGAATCGTTTCATTCATTTCCTGCGATTCTTCCCGCCAAATCCTCACCACTTACCCAATCGGAATTTTTCATGAAGCACCCGGCACAGATCGCCCGATAACACTGGCAGAAATCAGCCGGACCCCGGGGGGAATCAGACAGCTTCTGCTGACTGAACGGTGACGGCAACAGAAAACCAGGGGATCACGGATGCGTCCCAGACTCAGACTTTTCACAGGTTCAGACGAGCCGGAAACTGCGGTACTTCAGGAACCTGAAGCCACAATCAAACTCGGCGAACTCACCCGCATCCTCTCAGATGCCATCATCTGGGATCGCACCTGGGTTTCCGACTTCGCCGATGATGAGGTTCGAGTCTCAGCGGATCTGTACGAAATCCTGTCCCTGTACTCACGCATGAAACCCAGCGCCTGAACATTCAGACCGGCCGAATTCAGCCCTGAAGCTCGCCGGCTGACGCCAGCAGTGTCGCCACCCGACAACCCTGCAGATATTCTGAAACATTCAGACGCTCACGCACGGTGTGAATGTCGTGCTGGCCACACCCCAGCGTCACTGCAGGAAACCCGTGCACCGCCATCCAGTTGGCGTCCAATCCGCCGTCGCAGATTTGAACCACCGGTTTCATACCCACGCTGCGCACCGCCGCACCTGCCGCCACCGCACAGGCACTCTCCGGTGGCATTCGGAATGCCTCGTACCGCACTTCTTCCGTGAATGTCAAACTCCCCTGCCGCCCGCCGGAATTGCTCACCGCCGCAACGGCCGACTCAAATGCCGCTCGCCACGCCGCTACGATCTGCTCACGAAAATCCGCATCGTGACTGCGAGCCTCCGCCTCAATCTGCACCCGAGACATCACAACGTTCGTCGCGTCTCCTCCACGAATCACCCCCACATTGCTGGTACCGCGCTGCTTCCCGCGACGAATCTGACCGTGCCAGCCCGACTTCTGCAAATTCGCAATAGCCAGAGATGACACCACCGCCGCATTCACCCCATCCTCCGGATGCGCCCCCGCGTGACTGGCAATCCCCTCAATCTCAATCGACAGATTGCTCGCACCCACTGCCCCCGTAATCAGCGAAGCCGGATCACGGCCGTCCCAGTTGAAACAGAGCGCTGGACGCCCCAGTTTCGAGGCCGTCAGCCACTTCGCACCCCGCAGCCCCGTTTCCTCCTGCACGGTGAACAACAGAGTCAGCGGCGGATAATCCAGCCCCTGAGTCAATAACTCCAGCAGCGCCGTCAACACCACCGCACACCCCGCTCGGTTGTCACCACCCAGCGCAGTTGATGCCGAGGCCGGGCGTATCCAGTCCCCCTCACGAACCGGCTTCGCTCCCACCGCCAAAGGCACCGTGTCCATATGAGCCATCAGCAGCCGGCGCGGCCCCTTCTTCGTACCCCGCAGGCGGATTATCAGATTGCCCGTGTTCCCGCCGGCAGGGCTCTTCCTGTGAGCACTGTCGGTCGCGATCGAAGACTCAGGAACACCCGCGTTCAGCAGCTGCTGACAAATCCAGGCAGAAACGTCCTGCTCACCACCACTGCCACCCGGAATCGCAATCAGATCCATCACACGACTGATTGCACGCTGCTCATCAACCTGTACCACAACCCACCCCTTCCGAGTTCAGCTCTGCAAAATCCAGCGTCGCAAAATAGTCTTCCGCCGTCTCCGCTCGACGAATCTGACGAACACTGCCGTCCGAACGCAGCAGCAACTCCGCACACCGCAGCTTCCCGTTGTACTGAAATCCCATCGCGTGCCCGTGTGCTCCCGAGTCGTGGATCACCAGCAAATCACCGCGCTCCACCGCCGGAAGCGATCGCTGCACCGCAAATTTATCGTTGTTCTCACATAATGAACCCACAACGTCCACAACATGGTCATGCGGCGCATTTTCCTTGCCCAGTACCGTGATGTGGTGATAGGCACCATACATCCCCGGACGCATCAGATTCGCCATGCAGGCATCAACACCCACATAATCACGATAGATGCTCTTGTGATGCACGGCCGTCGTCACAAGATAACCATGCGGCCCCGTGATCATCCGCCCGTTCTCCATCAGCAGCCGCAGCGGATGCAGAACCGTCCCCGCAATCATCTGCTCGTACAAGTCACGAATCCAAGCCCCCACCTGGGCCAGATTCACCGGACGCTGCTCAGGACGATACGGGATCCCAATCCCGCCTCCCAGATTCACAAACTCAATCCGGATCCCCAGTTCAGCATGCAGCCGCAGGGCCAGATCAAACAGCATCCGCGCTGTCTCAACAAAAAACTCGCCGTTCAGCTCGTTCGACGCCACCATCGTGTGCAGGCCAAATCGCTGCACTCCCGCATCCCGCAGCCTCCGGTAGCCCTCAAACAACTGCTGCTCCGTAAATCCGTACTTCGCCTCCTCAGGCTTACCGATGATTACGTTGCCCTCACGAGCTGACCCGGGGTTGTATCGAAAACACAGCAGTTCCGGCAGACCCACATGCTCACGCAGATAATCGATGTGCGTCAGATCATCCAGATTGACAATTGCCCCCAGCTGCACCGCCTTGCGATACTCGTGCGCCAGAGTATTGTTGGACGTGAACATCAGGTCCTCGCCCCGCAAACCCACCCGCTCAGACAGGATCAGCTCCGGCAGACTGGAACAGTCCGCCCCCAAACCCTCCTCGCCCGCAATCCGCACAATCCAGGGGTTCGGCAGCGCTTTCACCGCAAAATATTCACGAAAACCCGGAGACCACGCGAAGGCGGCGTTCAGTTCCCGACACGTACGCCGAATCCCAGCCTCATCGTACACATAAAAGGGCGTCGGCCAGGTGTCGGTCAGCCGGCGAATAAACTGCTCGTCAAAGGGCAACGTCTTCTGCATGGGATTCCCTGAACAAACTGAGCACCAACGATAGCAGCACCAGGAACGAAACGGTCGCTGCCAGTCAACAGTTTCCCCACCACTTTCGGGGAATGCAACCATCCGCACACACGGTTCCCATCAACCGCTGGTCGAGCACCAGCGGCAACAGGCCACCACCACGAAATTCGTTCACTTCCGCTGAGTCAGCCACAGTTTCGCATCCGCCAAATCCAGCCAGTCACACACACTGCTGCCATCCCCGAAATCTACCTCCACCTCCAAAGTGGATTTGTCAGAGACCGACAGTCGCAGTGCACGCGGCGGATCCTGAGCCGAAATCAGCTCGTCAAACAGCACCGCGTCATCCGCGCGAATCACCAGACGCACTGCATGTCCCGCCGCCGCATTGAACGCGACCTCGTCGTCTATCCCCGCCGTCAGCTCAAACGTCTCGTAACGACGGTCCAGAGCCCATGACAGTACGGAATGAGAATGCACACACAGCCCACGCTGGTACTCACGCCCCCGCAAACGAAGACGACTGCTGCCCTGCAGCACCCGATCACGCCGCGGCGAAAACAGACGCTGCTGAGTCTCTGTGTCCACCAGCCCCTGCAGCAAACTGCCCTCCGGATCCGCCGACAGCAAAACCTCCCGCAGTACCGGCAACTCCGACAGCCAGGACAGACGCTCACCACTCAGATCCGCCAGCCGCAACCGCTCCACACTGCACCGCAGCGGCTGCCCCCAGGAAGAACCGCACTGCAGTTCTCCACCCTGCACACGCAGGTCACTGACACGCAGAGAATCACCGTTTTGCAGCACCAAACGCGATCCAGCAGAAAACTTCGCCCGAGCACCAGCAGGCTGGCCAAAAACAACCCCGAAAACACGAGCCGACGGCACCGGAACCTTCTCACCATCCAGCAAAAACTCCACCGCCTCCGCACCTATCGAACTCACAATCCCACTGAGGAAATCCAGACCACTGCCATCCCGCTTCACCACGATCAGCAGGTCCTTTTCCGAATCACGCTTCCTGAATGCGCCCCACTGCTCCGCAAAACCCGGACCCTCCGGCTGCAGACGCACCGCAGAAACAGACTCCACCGGAACTCTCACGGCGCCCCACACATCCGACTGCAGCATGACCTCCGTGACGGCTCGCTGAACACCAGCCGCCGACAGCTCAGAACCATCCCGCAGATACAATCGCTGGACACTCTGCTCAGCCCCCGCAGCCGCCGCAGATTCCGATACCGCAGCCGGGAACTCCAGTTGCAGCAGTTCAACGGCCTCCACAGACCGCAACTGCCCCTCCGACTGCAACTCCAACTGCTTTCCGTCAAATGACTTCAGCTCGCCCGTACGCTGAGTACCATCCACCAAAAACAGTCGCACGTCCCCGGGAGAAACTGGCAGAATGCAACACAGTAATACCAGCAGACTCATCGCCCCCTCCTCCCCGACCGCCCACAAAACTCCCAAAATCACTTCTTTTGTTCGGCGATCTTTCGCGTATACCGACTGATGGCATCCAGAAAATTCGGAGGAAACTGCTGGCGAATCAATTCCTTCGCCTGAGCCTCCCGCTCCTTGTCCAGCATCCCCCACGCCCCATTCTCATTCAACTCCTTGCGCTCAGCCTCACCAGCTCCCGCCGCACCGCGAACCTGAGCCTGCCCACCCGACTGCTGAGGCTGCTGCGCATTACCACCCTGCCCCTGCTGCTGTTGCTGCTGTTGTTGCTGCTTCTGCTGGTCCTCCAGTTCCTTCAGCAGCTTGTCGAGCGCCGCCACAATCTGATCCTCACGCTTCTGCACCGGCTCGTCTGCTGCCCCCAGATCCAGCCGCCGCTGCACATCTGACATCAACTGCGGTACTTCTCCCAAAGATCCCGCCGGCTTCGCTGACTCCGCCTGCATCTGCTCAGCAACCGCCCGGAAACGAGCAGGCACATCGGCGGTGCTGTTCAGCAGCAGAGTCAGATCATCCGCAGCACCCGACTTCTGCAGCAATTTCAGGCGACTGATCCCGCGATAAAACAACAAAGCTGCCGGATCCACCAGACCCTCCACAGAAATGTCCGCCAGCAACAGACAGGCCTCGTCGTAATAACGCTGCTGAACCAGCGTACGAGCATGCCAGACACGCACATTATCCCTGTAAAAAGGCTCCTGTTTCGCACCAGTGTACTGCTGAGACAACGGAGGCTGGCCTGCATGACAGGCACGCACCAAAGCCGCCGTCTCCGCATCCGCCGCAGACAGACTTGCCAGCAGCAGGTCCAGTGCCTCCTCGGCAGACAGATCAGCCGCCATCGCACCCTGACGCCATACCACTCCAGCCGCCTCGACCCGCTCCGCATCAACCCCCGCTTGCCGCAGCCAGGCAAGCAGCTGCTCGCCCACACGCTCAACGGACACCCTCACAACCGCCCCCGAAACCACTCCCTTCTCGTCAGCGGCTGATCGGCTCTCTGCACCAGCAGCTGCCACGAAAAAGAATACCGTCAGCAGTAGCACCGAACGGTTCATGCGTCTTCCCCGTCTTCCTCGTCCTCTGCAAAACTGACTATTCCCACCAGGTCATAGCCGTCCCGCTCCAAAATCTCCACCGGTACCAGATCACCAGGTTCCAGCTCAGCACCAGTCACAATCACCGTGGAATCTATCTCAGGAGCATCAGCGAAGGATCGCCCGGCATACACACCATCACCAATCTCTTCGTCAATCAACACGTCCAGCTCATATCCCACCATCCGCTCGGCATGCTCAAATGCAATCTGCTGCTGCAGCGACATCAGCTCGTCTCGACGAGCCTCCTTGACGTCCTCCGGCAAATGCCCCTCCAGACGCACAGCCGGAGTCCCTGGTTCAAGCGAATACGTAAAGACTCCCAGCCGCTCAAAACGAGCCTCTTCCACAAATTGACGCAAATCCTCAAACTGCTCGTCCGTCTCTCCCGGAAAACCCGTGATGAACGTCGTTCGCAGCACCACGTTCGGAATCCGCTCACGCAGCCGCCCAATCAGCTCCCGCGTCTGCTCGCCATTCACCCGACGCTGCATCCGCTTCAGAACCGCTGAATTGATGTGCTGCAGCGGCATATCGAGGTAAGGAAGAATCACCGAAGAATCTGCAATTACATTGATCAGCTCATCTGTGAAGTTGATCGGATACAAATACATCAGGCGGATCCAGTCCAGACCCTCAACCCGCTCAAGCTCACGCAGCAGCTTCGCCAGACGCACCTCACCGTACAGATCCATACCGTAATTGGTGGTGTCCTGAGCCACCAGGATCAGCTCCCGAACGCCGTCCGATACCAGCTCGCGCGCCTCAGCAAGAACCATCTCAACCGGCTTCGTCACGTGCTTGCCACGCATCGATGGAATCGAACAGAAAGTGCACGTTCGATCACAACCCTCGGAGATCTTCAGATAGGCGTAATGCTGCGGAGTAATCCGGAGACGGGACTGGTCGTTCAGAGCCCGAATCGGCGCCGGACGGAACAATTCACGCTGCTCACGAGCACCCCCGATCAGGCGATCCGCCACCTTCGTGATCTCGTCCCGACCAAACACCCCCACCACATGGTCAATCTCAGGCATCTGCTTCAGCAGCCCGCCGTCCTGCTCCAGACGCTCCGGCAGACAGCCCGCCACGATCACTCCTCGAGTCCCCCCGGCTTTCTTCAGATCCAGCATCTCCTGAATGACCGAACGGGATTCCGCTCGAGAACTCTCAATGAAACCGCAGGTGTTGATCACCACAAAATCAGAACCCTCAGGCTCCGACACCAGCTCGTAACCCTCGCGCGACAACGAACCCAGCATCGTCTCGCTGTCCACCAGATTCTTGGGACAACCCAAAGTAATGAATGCGTATCGCCCCTTCACATGCCCCGAAACCGCCGGAGCAGAGAGTGGCTGAACATCACTGGTGGACGAAGGATCAATAATCGGAAGAATGGCCATGCGCTGCTTTTCGGAAATTGCTCGTTCGATTCAAAGCGGCAGAAGTCCGCCACCCCAAGTCTATCGGCAATCCGGCACAACGCCAAAGTCCCGAACGGAAAATGCGGCGAATTCCTGACTGATCACAGGGGAATTCGAACGATTCTCAACGTCCGACTTCGAATATCCAGACACGATGATCCGCTGTTTCGCAGACAAGCACCGACTCCGGAACCAATCCACCGCCCGTCAGGCAGCCCAGGACCGCTGCGACCGCAATTCCAGCTCCCCATAAATCAGCCCGCCACGCACAACCGCCGTGTCCGGAGCCACGGCCCGCTGCACCAGAAACCGCTGACTGCCACCGCATAACAGCGACAATTGCTCCGCCAGCAGTTCCGGCACACCCGAGGTCGCCGCAAAACCACCAGACAACACCACCTGCACCGGTCGCAGAGCCTGCACCAGCCCCTCCGTGTGCTCCAGCTGCTGCACCACAACCGTCGCCAACTGCTGCAACACCGCCCTCACCAGCCTGCTCAAAACCTGCTCCTGCTCATCCCGCGGCTGCCGCACATCCACCGACTGCTGCCGACGCCAGCTGCTCACTCGCACCGTGTCCAGATATGCCGCACCATCCGCATCCCAAACATGCAGCCGCAATTGCTTCGCCAGCTCGGAATCCACCCAGTTCCCACCCGCAGGCAGCCAGCCGGATGCCTGCACAAGACCACGCCGAGCCAGACACCAGCTGCTCGACTCAGCCCCCAGCACCACACTGACTCCCGTATACTGACTGTCCGGCCACACCGACAGCAATGCCGCCTCAGCTGCCCCCAGCTGCACAGCACTGAAACCCGACATCTCCACAAGACGACTCAGAAACTCTGCACCACCCGCCGTCTCCGCCGGTAATCCCTCACGCTCCCCAACCCGCTTCTCAGCAGACGGAGCAATCATCACACACAGGTTCTCACCATCGGTCACTCGCGGCAGCAGACACCCCGTAAGAATATGCAGCAACTGCCTCGCCGGAGCATCCGCACAGGGAACGCGACCACCCGGAAACATCGGAGTCGCCGGGATCCGAGTCAGCCAGCGAGTCCGCTCAACATCGTTCCCCACAATCAGCAGCACGCCCTCACCCACCGCATACGGCACCCCCTGATCACTCAACGCACGACGATGCAGCGCCGTGTCAGGAACCGCTGAATACTCCGATCGCATCTCCAGACGCTGCAGCCGGGAGCCCGGACCACCCGAACGACAAAGACTCCGCAACGTACCGCAGCCAAAATCAAGCGCGCAGATCATGAGTTTTTTCCGGATCACACCAACCAAACACCGCCCTGACGCCACTCACGATTCCACACTACCCAGGCGGAACTCCACCCGCACCACGCACCGGACGAATCAGCCGAGCCAGCCTCTGCTCCGCTGCAGTCTCACTCACAGACTCCTGCAAGGCCTCACGCACCGCTCCCCGCAACGACCCCTCAGTCGCATCCCCCCCGCGAACCTGACGTATACCCGCCGAAAAATGCGGCCCCGATGCCGCCGGATGCGGCGCATCCACACGCTGTACCTGCGGCCGATTCGGACGACCATAGATCTGCACACCAGCAGGCAATCGCACTGCACTGGCCTCGACCGGTACCTGATTCCGCAACAAATCCTCAATACCGTCCCGCAGCCCCGGAGCACTCAGCGATGAAACTCCCACGCCGGCAGTCGGCAGCGAAACCGCCGCCACACGATTCTCCACTCCCGAAAAACCTCCCTGTACATGGCCCCCAACTGACAATGCCCCCGCATGCACCACACTCGATGAAGCCACCCCCGCTGATAACGACTCCCCACGCAGAATCGAAAAACCCACCGGCGGTATCACCCCGGATACCTCAGCCGGTGGTTCACACACCGACGCTGTAAGTACTGGCTGACTCACAACTGGCTGACTGATAACTGGCTGACTGACGACAGGCTGCGGTAACTGAGGCACCGGACCCATGACAGGGCTCTCAGCCACCTCAACTGTGCGCTCAGAAATTACCCGGCCGGAGACTGTCACGGATTTCGCCAGCACCCAACAGCCCGACAACAGCAGCGCAGCGACCACAAACCCATTCAACAACTGGTTGCCAGCCGCATTAACGGTCTGCGGAACAGCAGCGGGAACGGAATCCGCCCGCTCCGTCCCGGATGCTGTCGACGCTGCAGCAGATCTCTCCGATACCACCGCCGGCGGCTCAGAGGCAGTGGAGCCGGCTGACCCGGCATGAGTTGACAACTCGCCCGCAATCGGCCGCATCTGCAACTGCTCCTCCAGAGTCAGCAATTCGCGACCATCACGCTCCGATACGACAGGTGGCAGACCTGAACCAAATCCACCGGCCCCACCCTGAGTCTCTGCCGAATGAACATCAGGCACGCCGCCAACTCCGCCACCGAAACCCGGCACCGGCGGTACCTGCCCAGCCTCGGCTCCGGAAATCGCCGGTCCCCCCGACCCGTTCGGCTGCACAGGCAGCCCCGGGAAGCCTGGCCCCGGCTGCCCGGCTGATGCCGCAGACATGTTCGGGACCTGTGGAACCGGTGGGGCCGGAGCCACTGCCGCGCCCCATTCCGAAAACACCGGACGAACCGCGGCCGTATTCGCTCGTTCAACTGTCGATTGCTCAGATGACTGGCCAGCCTGCGACACAGAAATCACGTCCCCATGCTGCACCACCGTCGAAAGACTGGCGGGATTCACAGGAGGCTGACTGCGAAGCCGCGCAGACAGGCTCAGGCGAGCACCCGGGCCAGCCGGTATCCCCAGCCCAACCAGCACGTCATTGACCGTCACACCATTGTCTTCCAGAGACACCACCGTTGTCACGCCGGCCGAGCGGACGACAGCGTTCCGCGCCGGCTGCTGCGTCAATGGACTCAGCGACTCCACCAGCAGCACATCCCCGTCCATCACCCGTTCACTGGTGTCCGCAGCACTCATCCGAATCGCGCGAGACCATTGGGAACGCTGCTGGCCCTGACGCAGAATCGTCACATTCACCGAATCACCGAGCGGAGTAGCGCCGGCGACCGCAGTACGAACTGTCGACTCCGCCTGCACCGCAAACTTCCCGGGACGCGCCACATCCCCCACGACAGTCAACGCAGGCTGTGACGCCGGCAACTGGCCCGGCAGCCGCGCCGACATCATCAACAGCGCAAAAATCAACAATCCAGGTCGCCGCCAATCCATGGCTGTCCTCTCAAGATGGCATCCCGCCAGTTCCCCGCAACAACCGACCGCAACTTTCGGTACAGGCACCGCAAAAATATCGCAGACGGCTGTCAACAGCGCAACAGGACACCAGACGAAGGACCTCACCCTTCTGCACAACAAATCGTCAGTTGCGGCAGAATCTGCTGGTTCTTCCCGGGCCATACCACGCCGTATCCGTGTGATCGGCATTTCAGTCCGCCGCGCTCAGACTTTCACCGCCACCAGACGGGTTCACCCGCACTGCAACGCCTGCCCGTCGTGACAGCAATGCAAAACGCAGAGACAAACTGGCCCGGATGCTGCAGAATCTGCCGACGACCGCACTCCTCAGTTGCCCCCGGTTCGCCCTTTGAACAGACGCCGATCCATCCGCGGGTTGAAGGGTGTCCACGCTGAGTCTGTGTTGAGATCCTCGGAAATCACACGCTGAAACTCATGCAGCTTCGAATCCAATGTATCTATGCAGTTCAGTGCCAAAGCCTCAGGTGTCATCGGAACCGTCGGACTGCCGAATTCGCGAGTCCCATGGTGGCTGATCAGCATGTGCTTCACTCGCAGAATTCGCTCAGCATCCAGTGGACGCCCCAGCCGTGACTCCGTTGCCGACAGCTTCTCATTCAGAATCTCCATCCCCAGATGAATGTGCCCCAGCAGCTGGCCCTCGTCCGTGTAAACCAGAGCAGGATCCCAGCCCAGTTCACGAGTCTTCCCGATGTCATGCAGCAGAACTCCCATCAGCAGCAGATCCCGATCCAGCGCAGGATACACCTGACTGAGCCGATCTGCCGCCTCACTCATCGACACCACATGCTCAATCAGTCCGCCCTGGTAGGCGTGATGAGCCTTGACGCCGGCCGGAGCCGCACACAGGGCCGTCACCAGCCCGTCATCCTCCATCAGACACGTCGCCAGCATCCCCAGATCCGGACAGCGAATTGAACTGAGCAGCTGCCGCAAACGCAGCAGCAGCGGACCAGCCTGCGCCTGCGGCTGCTGCTGAAAATCGGCCGCATTGAAGGATCCGTCCGAGACCGCCTCCATCCCCGCCAAAATCATCTGCAGATTGCCCTGATACAACTGCACCTTACCCCGCACCCGCACAAAACCACCCTGCACGTAGTCCTGCGCCGCAGATTCCTGCACATTCCACATCAAACCACTGATTGTCCCCGTACGGTCCCGCAGCGTCGCCAGCAGATACAGACTGGCATTGCGATTGGCCCGCAGCTGGCGATCCGCCAGCAGAAAAATTTCATTGACGCTGTCCCCGTCCTTCAGTTCCCTGACAAACGTGCGAGCCATGAAGAATGCTGCTTTCACCTGACAAAACAAACTGAAACCCCGGAACTCGAAGCCGGCATCATACGCTGTTCAGCCCCCACCTGACAGCCTCAGATCCCCTCACAGACCCCGGCTCCCGCAAATCACCGTCAATCCCACCGAAATTGCAGGTTCTCAAACATGACAGTTGGTCTGTGAGTCTTCGGAAATGCTGCTAAGATGCGGCGACTGGCAGTGATTCACAGTCTTCCCTCTCCCCGTCTGCTCAGGTCTCCCTATGCGCTGGTCCCAGACATTCATCCCGACCATGAAGGAAGTCCCGGCTGAAGCTGAAGTACCCAGCCACCAGCTGATGCTCCGAGCCGGCATGATTCGCCAGCTGATGGCCGGCGCCTATACCTGGCTGCCACTCGGCTATCGAGCCGTCCGTAAAGTCTCCGAAATCGTCCGACAGGAAATGGATCGCGCCGGAGCCGTCGAACTGTTCATGCCCGCACTCCAGCCCATCGAAATCTTCGAACGCACAGGACGCCGCGAAGCCTTCGGAAACGTCCTGTTCAACTTCGAAGCACGCCGCGGTGACCGAAAACTCCACTTCGCCCTCGGCCCGACTCACGAAGAAGTCATCACCGACCTCATGGCGCGGCACATCAGCAGCTACCGCCAGATGCCCATCACCCTCTACCAAATCCAGACCAAATTCCGCAACGAAGAACGGCCCCGATTCGGAGTCCTCCGGACCAGCGAATTCCTCATGAAGGACGCCTACAGCTTCGGCACCTCGCTGGAACAACTCAACGTCGCCTACGACGCCATGTACAATGCCTACTGCCGCATCTTCGAACGCTGTGGACTCAAATACCTGCCTGTCGAAGCTGAAAGTGGTCCGATTGGCGGAGATGCCTCACACGAATTCATGGTCCCCGCCAGCAACGGCGAAGACTTCGTTATCCACTGCCCGGACTGCAGCTACGCAGCCAACCAGGAACGCGCCGAAACCGGACGCAAATCCAGCCTGCCACAGCCCGTAACTGATGCACCAGCTCCCACACTCGTACCCACACCCGATGCCGGCAGCATCGAACAGGTCAGCAAACTGCTGAAATCCAGCCCGCAGGCCTTCATCAAAACCCTCATCTACAAAGCCGACGGAAAACCTGTCGCCGTTCTGCTTCGAGGTGATCACACGGCCAACGAAGGAAAAATTCGCCGAGCCGCCAAAGCCACTTCCGTCGAACTGGCCGATGAAGCCACCATCCTGCAGGTCACAGGTGCCCCCGTTGGCTTCGCCGGTCCCATCGGTATCCAGTGCCCCTGCCTCATCGACCATGATGTCCCCGCCATTCGCTCCGCCATCATCGGCGGCAATGCGAAGGATGCACACCTCACCGGTGTCATCCCCGGTACCCACTTCCCCGTCACAGAAACCTTCGACCTGCGAAACGCAGAAGCCGAAGACCCCTGCCCCAAATGCCCGGCCACTCTCAAAATGGTGCACGGCATCGAAGTCGGACACGTCTTCAAACTGGGCACCAAATACAGCGTTTCCATGAACGCCAATTACGTGGATGCCCAGGAAGTTTCTCACCCCATCATCATGGGCTGCTATGGCATCGGAGTAACCAGGGTCGTGGCGTCCATCGTTGAAACCTGTCACGATGAAAATGGCATCATCTGGCCACTGAATGTCGCACCCTGCTCCGTGATGCTGATCCCGCTGAATGTCACAGACCCCGAAGTCATGAAAGCCTCCGAACGCATCTACCAGGAACTTAACGACGCCGGAGTCGATGTTCTGATGGATGACCGCGACCAGCGCCCTGGCTTCAAATTCAAGGACGCCGACCTCATCGGAATCCCACTGCGAATCACCATCGGAGGCAAGGGACTGGCAGAAGGCATCGCGGAAGTCAAATGGCGAGGCTCAGCGGAAACTCACAAACCAGCCCTCGCCAGTACCACCGCATTCGTTCGGGAACAACTGGCCAGCAGATCCTGAGACCGGCAGTTCATTCACCGTTAACAGCACGCTCGTACCGGTTCACCACCTCCGCAAACTCACGCAGGTGCGAATAGTCCTGCTTCCACGTGGTATACATCACCCCCACCACACCGGTAACCCGCTGCGCACGAACCGTGTCCAGCCAGCGACCAATCTGCTGGGCATCCGCGTCGTAATACCCGGCCAGCACCTGACGATGACCACGCTCCGCGAAAAACTTCAGACTCTCTTCACGCACACCAAAATTCCAGTTCACCACCAACACGTCCCGAGCCAGACCTTCCCACGATCCGCTCAGGTCTCCGTTCACCAGATAATAGTTGTCCACGGCGTTGTGATGCGGGTCAAACATGTCACTCCACACAAACACACGACGATCGCTGTTCAGTTTTTTGAGATGATCCGCGCAGAATCGCACATTGTCCGCCGCCACCTGCCCAGGTGTCTTGCCGGTTCGCTGAAAACTCTCGTCCCAGCCCAGCACACGCCACTCATCATGCGACATCATGCGATCCGTACCAGGAAACGCACGCTCCACCGCCTCCGCCTGACCACGCAGCAACTGCTGGAATGCAGGCTCCGTGACACACGCACACACCTGACCGTCATAAATCACATGCGGATGAAACCAGGAAACCCGCAGACGAGCCCCCTCGGGTAAGCTTCGCCTGAACTGAATTGCCGGAGATTCATGCCACACCTCATACTCACCGGCATACGGCACCCGACCCAGCAACGGATCAAGCACCGGCTCAAAATCCACCCCCTCCTGCAACTGCTGCTCCGGCTGCCCCTCCATGACCACCCTCAGAGGAGCTCCATTGCGACGCAGCACGTTCAGCAGACCACACTCCTCCATCCGCGCGTCCGACAGCCACAATGAACCTCCCGTCGGTCCCCACGCACCCAGATACACATTCACCTGCTGACAGTTCAGCGAATTAAATGTGATATGCTGCGTCGTCCAGTCGGATGTGCGTCCCACACGCAGATTCGTATGACTCAGCCGCCGACCGCTGACAGCATCCAGCACGGCAATCTGCGGCTGACCCCGAAAGTCCACTGTCCTCACTCGGACAGACACATGATAGTGCCGGAATGGCGCCACAAGCACCGTCTTCATCACCCGACAGTTCTCGCCCTTCGGATCCGAAACCCGCAGTACCTCACCCTCCGCTCGCAACGATTCATCCACAAAATTCCAGGCCTTCCGGTCTCCCAGCGAAGGCAGACCCACCGCCGGATCAGCCACCAGCTCCGCCCGACTGCCACGCACCTCAAATAGCGCGTCCCGCACCGGCAAACCCTCCGCCAGATTCGGGTTCTGAGCCAGCAAATCGTTCGAATAACCAACCGGAAAAATCGCCGGAACCAGCCGCAGCTGCAGCTCATCCGACAATCGACGCACACGCTCCACATGCCGAAAATAACGCTCGTCCATCTCATGCAGACGACTGAACTTCGAATCCGCCAGCAGCAGATGCGTAAACCCCAGCCCCGCAGCGTCACGCATCAGCTGCTCAAGCCGGTCCACATTCTCAGAAACCAGCAGATTCGTCGAAACATACACCCAGCGCTCCAGACGCTGGCCAGCCGCTGAACTGCAAAGACACGTCAGCAGCAATGCAACAGATAACACACAACGACACACACGCGAGTGCCGAAAATGATGCCGCGGGGCAGCTTCAACACTGCCACGCAGCACCAGTTCCAGGGTTAACCCGTCCACCAGACTCCGGTCCGACATACCAACCCCCGACCTGCTGAAACGCCGGACGCCGACACACTGCCAAACCACTCAGTACTTCCCGCCAGCCACCAAACATCACTCCTCGTCAGAACGCAGCTTCGCGAGAATGCTGAGATCTTCCAGAGTGGTTGTGTCCTGAGTCGACTCGCGACCAGCCGCGATGTCCCGCAGCAGTCGACGCATGATCTTGCCACTGCGAGTCTTCGGGAGGGCAGTCGCAAAACGGACCTGATCAGGCGTCGCCAGCGCACCAATCGCCTGACGAACGTGCTGCGTTAACTCCACCTTCAGACCATCGTCACCCTCACCCGACTTCAACGTCACAAAACAACAGATCCCCTCACCCTTGATCTCATGCGGAAATCCAACCACCGCAGCTTCCGCAACTTTCGGATGAGCCACCAGAGCACTCTCGACCTCCATCGTGCTCAAACGATGCCCCGAAACATTCAGCACATCGTCCACACGACCCATTACCCACAAATACCCATCCTCGTCATGACGAGCACCGTCGCCGGCAAAATAACAACCCGGCACCTCGCTGAAATATGTCTTTTTGAATCGCTCGTGATCCCCATACAACGTCCGCAGCATCGAAGGCCACGGCTGTCGCATCACCAGCAGCCCACCCTCATTCGCCCCCAGACTCTGACCCGTCCTCGTCACAATGTCAGGAACCACACCAGGCAGCGGATGACAGCAACTGCCGGGTTTCGTTGGAGTCACCCCGGGCAGAGGACTGACCATGATCGAACCCGTCTCCGTCTGCCACCACGTGTCCACAATCGGACATCGCTCCTGACCAATCACCCGGTGATACCACATCCACGCCTCAGGATTGATCGGCTCACCCACAGATCCCAGCAAACGCAGACTGCTCAGGTCATATTTCTCAGGCCAGTGATTGCCCCACTTGATGAAGGCACGGATGGCCGTCGGAGCCGTGTAGAAAATGCTCACCCGGTACTTCTCAATCAGCTCCCAGAAACGACCCTCGTCCGGCCAGTTCGGAGCACCCTCGTACATCATCACCGTCGCTCCGTTCGACAACGGACCGTAACAGATGTAACTGTGCCCCGTAATCCAGCCAATGTCCGCCGTGCACCAGTACGTGTCCTCCTCCTTCAAGTCAAACACCCAGCGCGATGTCATCGTCGTCCCCAGCAGGTAACCCGCCGTCGTGTGCATCACACCCTTCGGCTTGCCAGTACTGCCCGACGTATACAAAATGAACAGCGGATGCTCGCTGTCCACCTGCACCGCATCACACTCCGCAGGTACCCCCTGCATCAACTCGTGCCACCAGAAATCCCGGTCCGGCACCATGTCCACCTCGCCACCCGTACGCCGCACCACAACCACCTTCTCAACCGTCGGAGAACGGTCCAGACTGGCATCCACGGCAGCCTTCAACGGCACCTCCTTGCCACGACGCCAGCCACCGTCAGCCGTCACCACAACCTTCGCCTGAGCATCATTGTTGCGGTCTGCCACCGCGTCCGCACTAAAGCCCCCGAAAATGATCGAATGCACAGCGCCAATACGAGCACACGCAAGCATCGCAATTGTCAACTCAGGGATCATCGGCATGTACAAAGTCACCCGATCACCCAACTGCACCCCCAGCTTCTTCAGCACATTCGCAAAACGACAGACCTCCCGATGCAGGTCCTGATAACGCAGCACTCGAGTATCACCCGGCTCGCCCTCCCAGATAATCGCCGCTTTGTTGCGACGAGACCCCTTCAGGTGACGATCCACACAGTTGTAACTGGCGTTGATCTTCGCACCCGAAAACCACTTCGTCTCAGGCATCTGCCCCTGCAGCACTGTGTCCCAGCGACGAAACCAGTCCAGATTCTCCGCCATCTCACCCCAGAATCCCGCCGGATCGTCCTTCGCCTTCTTCCACATCGCCTCGTACTGCTGACGACTGCTGATATGAGCCTGCGCCGAAAATGTGGCCGGCGGAGCAAAAGTACGAGTCTCTTTCAATACACTCTGAATGCTCTGACTTCCAGGGGAACTCATTGGATCAAATGCTCCTGCGTGGTACCGACGTAAACCTGCACTACAGATGACCGGTTGGACGCCATCCGCCACTGCACATTCTGCCGAATGACAACAGCGATTGTCCACCAGAACCGCTGGTCTTGTCCAAAGACCGTTAACGAAAAAAGGCCCTGCCAATGCAGAGCCTTCTTCAAATCACACTACTGCCGATGCTCAGCCGCAACGGCTCACTTCTTTGCAGGCGCCAGAGCGCGGATCAGGGCACCCGTCTTGCGAGCCACCAGATCCTTGCTGCCATCTGCATTCACTCGCACAGAGACCTTCGTCGGCTTGTTGGTCTGAGGATCAATCAGGGCGACATTCGAGGCATCGATCGCCAGTTCTGTCTGCAAACGGCCACCCTGAGGACTTTTCGGGTGACCACGCTTCACGTGCTTCAATACACGATTCACACCCTCAACCACCAGCTTGCCACTCTTCCTGTCCACAGAAAGAACCGGACCACGAGTGCCCGAACTGTTGCCAGTCAAAACTTCAACTATGTCACCCTTCCGAATGTGCATCGCAAACTCCAACACCCGCAAAAAACTTTTCGCTGAAGACCGAAATCCCCACAAAACCCGAAAGCAGACAACATGAAAACCCAGTGATCGACCAACACACACTGCACACAACACTGAATTTTCACACAGTTCTGCCCATTCCACGCAGATTTTGACCGCAGAACACGCAGTACCGGATTTTCGGCAAGCTCAGCAGAATGACGAAGTGAACACTCAAAATCAAGCCCGCACGATGATTACGGCAGCCTTTCCCGGCGAATTGTCCGTCAGCCCATACCCACCGATCGCAAAAACTGCACGCCGCCCAGCATCGTCGCCGCACACTGGATCGCCTCGTAAATCGCCTCGTCCGAGATTCCCATCTGACGCACTTTGGCCACATGAGCAGACGTGCAGGGCTTGCAGCTGTTGATGTCGCTCAAACTCAGATTGATCAATTCCACCGTCGTCTCGTCCAGTGACGTCCCGTGAAACGTATGCGCCCGCAGACCCACGCCCATCCCGTTGAAGACATCCGTACCACTGATATCACGAAATTTGAACAACACATTGTACATCGAATTCGTGGCACCCACTGCCAGCGCCTCCGCCAGCTCACCCCTGCTGACCCCCCGCGCTTCGGCAAATGTCGCCAAATAATCCAGCCAGCGACTGCTGCCGCCCTGCCCCGCTACCGCTGCTGCAATCAACAGCTTTCGCTTCTCATCCAGCTTCCCCGCCGACAGCACAAACTTCCGAAAATTCATGAAAAAGTCGTGCAGAAACGCCGGAACCGCCGCGAAGTACCGGAAAATCTCAGGGATCTCCGTTACACCCAGAACTTCCCGGATTCGCTCGTACGCCTGCGCCGCCTTGTCCTCAGCACACTCCGCACTCACCGGCTCCACAAACGCCATCACACGCCCCCCTTCACAAAAATTATCACCCACGACCCGCCAGCCAGTCGCTGCTCCCGAATTCTCACAAATCAGCCCCCATCATTACAGAAACCTCGGGATTTCAAGCCACACAGCCTCAAACCCAGGCTTTTCCAGCCTCATCCCCCCCGCAAAGGTTCTCCAGACTCAAAACTTTCCCGGACCTGAAAATCCACTACGAATGCTCCACAGCCCCCGCAGCTTCGTCCGATAAGCCACTCCAGTGCAAAACGTTGACGGAAAGCTGTAAGTCCGGCTTTGGCAAGCGTTTATCGGCAATCTTTGCCGGTCTCCTCGTCTTGACATTCCGATCGCACGGCGCTAATTTCCGCGTTTCGGCGGGGTCCGCCCCGCAACCACGACAACAGCAAGCGAATGGAGTCGCTTATGTCCGCAGGTACGACCCGTGCCTCCGCTGAAGTTTCAGGGACCCCCGTGCCCTTCATCGACCTCGTCGCGCAATACGCCACGATTCGCGATGAAGTTCGAACGGCCGTGGATCGCTGCTTCGAAAGCCAAACCTTCATCCTCGGGGATGAAGTCCTGCAGCTTGAAAAGGAAATTGCCGCTTATTGCGGAGCCAAACACGCCATCGGTTGCGCCTCCGGCACCGACGCCCTGATCCTCGCTCTGCTGGCGGCCGGAGTTCAGCCGGGCGATGAGGTGATCACCAGCCCATTCACCTTCTTCGCCTCAGCCGGAGCCATTCATCGCATTGGTGCCGTTCCGGTGCTCGTCGATATTGACCCCGTCAGCTTCAACCTTGACCCACGCTGCGTCGAAGCGGCCATCACCTCACGCACCGCAGCCATCATGCCTGTTCACATCTTCGGTCAGTGCGCCGAAATGGAACCGCTCTGGAAACTGGCATCCGCGTACGATCTCCCCATCATCGAAGACTCCGCTCAGGCCATCGGTGCCGAATACCGCGGCGAACGCACCGGAGCACTCGGAAAAATCGGCTGCTTCAGCTTCTTCCCCACCAAAAATCTCGGTGGTGCCGGCGATGGCGGTATCATGACCACCCAGGATGATGATCTCGCCGCAAGACTGCGACGCCTGCGAGTTCACGGAGATACCGGTGGCTACAACCATGTCGAAGTCGGTTTCAACAGCCGTCTCGATGCCCTGCAGGCCGCCGTTCTGCGAGTCAAACTGCGACACCTCGACAAATGGACGGCCGGGCGAACTGCCAACGCCGAACGCTACGCCGAACTCATTCGCAGCAACGGACTCGATGACGTTGTGATGCTGCCCACCACCCTGCCCGATCGCCGACACGTGTTCAATCAGTTCACCACCCGCGTCACAGGCGGGCGGCGAGCAGAAGTCATGCAGTCACTCAAAGAACAAAAAATCGGCTGCATGGTCTACTACCCCATCCCGCTGCACCTGCAGAAATGCTTCGCATACCTCGGCTATAAACCCGGTGACCTGCCGGAAGCCGAACGCGCCGCTGACGAAGTACTGTCGCTGCCCATCTATGCGGAACTGCCCCCAGCACACCTCGAACGAGTCGTTGCGGGACTGTGCCAGGCACTCGACCGCAAAGCCACGCTGCCGTTCCCATCAACAGCAGACCGCCAGGCACGCAAAGCCGCCTGATCAGCAGGCTAACGTCGGACACGCCCGACAAATCCCCTCCCTCAACTCCACAGCCCGCAGGCCACACCTGCGGGCTTTTCTCATTGACAACTGATTCCCCGCCAAATGACGTCAGGTCGGCTTTCGCGCGATGACTGCCACGCGAGTAAACTTGGCGGGCAGATGCACCAGACTCAGTCGAGTCATCCTGACAGTGCAACCGGATTCCCGCAGCACCTGCTGCATCAGCGACAGCGTTATGTTCGAATAGCTGTAACGACGCGATACAAACTTCCCGGTCGGACTCTCTGACATCTCAAGATTCAGCAGAGTTCCACCGGGAGCCAGCAGCCGCACCAGCTCACGAACCGCTGATTCCGTCGATGACGCATACCCCACCACCGCTCCCACACAAATCAGATCAAAACTGCCCGCCGCCAGCTCCATCGCCCCGCCAGCAGGCAACTGCAGACGACTGGGATGCGATATGTCGCTGACACCGACCGTGATCCGCTGAACTTCCAGACCACGCTGAGCCGCATTCGCTACCGTCGTCTGCAGAAAACGAGGCTCCAGATCCGTCGACGTCAGCACCGCACCCGGAAATCGCTCCAAAAAATGCAGCCCCAGCATCCCCGTGCCGCAACCCGCATCCAGAATCCGCACCGGACCCGACAAATCCAGTTCCACACTCCGCAGAAAACGATCAATGCTGCGTTCATATCCCAACGACTTCATGAAGAAGTTGTACACGTTCGTACTGCGATAAAGTCGCGATTTCAGCATCACGCTGCTTCCAATCCCCGCCTGCCAGAGCCAGGCAACTCACTGCCAGTCCACGCCACAGTCCTGCACAGTCGCGATTCTCCACCAAAACGTTCAGTTTGGGAAGCCTGCTTCAGGCAAACATACCAGCCCCCTCAATACCTCCGGCTCATACCCCGCCTCCGCACGCTCACACGCCCACCGCAGCACGTCGGGCTTCCTCGCTGCCGCAGTACACAGACGCGCAGGATCCGGAGTAATCCCGACCCGCAACAAATCCAGACGATCCGCATCCCAGCACGTCTGCACCGTAATGTCCGCATGCCAGCGCTCACTGGTGTGACCCGCACACGCCACCACCAGCAACTCCTGCTCCTCATCACTCACGTCATACACACGCCCCCGCAGCTGCTTCGCAAACGCCGCTGCCCTCGGACCATGACCCGGATCATGATGCTCATTCAAACGCCGCGAATCATGCAGCACCGCAAATAACGAGACCACCACCTCACTGGCACCCGTCTCTCCCGCCAGACGCAGCCCATTCTCCAGCACCCGCGCCCAGTGCACCACTCCGTGGTCACCACGCAAAGGTAAACGATACTCCCGCAATACCTCCGCCAACACACGCTTCAAATCCACACCCAGCCCCCCCCGACACCCGACACCCGACACCCGACACCCGACAACCGACAACCGACAACTGTCACCGCCCGATCCCCAGCTGCTCCAGCAGCACCGCATACTCAAACGCCTGCTCCCGCAGCGATTCATAACGACCACTCGCACCACCATGCCCCGCATCCATATTGCACTTCAGCAGCAACACATTGCCGTCCGTCTTCATCGCCCGCAGACGCGCCACATACTTCGTCGGCTCGTGAAACAGCACCTGACTGTCATTCAGCGATGTCGTCACCAGGATCGCCGGGTAGTCCTTCCGAGCAATGTTGTCGTACGGAGAATACTCCAGCATGTACCGCCCAGCCTCCGGCTCCTTCGGATTACCCCACTCCAAAAATTCCTGCACCGTCAGCGGCAGCGATTCGTCCAGCATCGTGTTGATCACATCCACAAATGGCACCGCCAGATGCGCCACCCGACAAACGTCCGGACGCAGATTCAGAACCGCACCAATCAACAAACCACCCGCACTGCCACCTTCAATCGCCAGACGCTCGCGAGCCCCGTATCGCTGCTGCACCAGATGATCCGCACACGCAATAAAGTCCGTAAACGTGTTCTTCTTCTTCATCAGCTTGCCGTCCAGATACCATTGATACCCCATGTCCGAACCGCCGCGGATATGAGCCATCGCGAACACCACGCCCCGATCCAGCAGCACCAGCCGCGAAGCACTGAACACCGGCTCCGTGCTGAACCCGTAACTGCCATAACTGTACAAATACAGCGGTGCCTTGCCGTCCCGCACCAGCCCACGCCGATACACCAGAGAAATCGGCACCCTGACCCCATCCGGAGCCGTTGCTTCAATCCGCTCACTCACGTAATTCCCGGCCTCAAATCCCCCAGGAACCTCCGTCGCCTTCAGCAGCTGACGCTCCTGAGTCTTCAGATTGAAGGCATAGATGGATGCCGGAGTCACCAGGCTGGTGTAGGTGAATCTGACCGTGTCCGCATCAAACTCAGGATTCGCACTCAAACCCACCGTGTAACTGGGTTCCGGGAATGACACGCGATACGCAGCACCACTGCCAAAATCGTGCACCCGCAACTGCGGTATCCCCGCCTCACGCTCCTCAATCACCGCAAAATCACGGAACAGACTGAGCCCCTCCAGAAAGACACTCGGACGCACCTCCTCAAAATCCCTCCAGTGCACGGACTCGCACTGCGACACATCACAGGTCATCCACTTAAAATTCACCGCTCCACCAAAGTTCGTGCGAATATGAAATCGACCGTCCCGATGATCCACCGCATACTCCACACCCTCCCGCCGCGCTGCGATCAGCCGGAAATCGGCCGTCGGAGTCGCACTGTCCAGAAAATGCTGCTCGGTCGTCGTGGAACTTTCGGAAGTCCGGATCAGGTATTTTTTGTCGCGAGTCCGCTCGATGGCCAGCGTGTACAACTCGTCCCGCTCCTCATACACCAGCACATCACTGCTGACCGGCTGGCCCAGCTCATGACGGAACAGCCGGTAAGCACGTTTGGCCTCGTCCTCCACAATGTAAAACACCGAACGATTGTCAGCCGCCCACTCAAATCCCGCTGCCTTCACAAACCGATCCTCCACCAGCTTCCCGGTGGTCAGATCCCTGATCGACACGTAATACTCGCGAAACCCCGTGATGTCCGTCAGATACGCGTAAAATCGACCGTCGTCGCTGACTCCCGCCGGCACCGCCGACATGAACTTCTGCCCCTCCGCCAGCACATTCACATCCAGCAACAACTCCTCCGCTGCCTCCATCGAACCCTGGCGGCGACAGTACAGCGGATACTGCCACCCCGCCTCAGTACGACTGTAATACCAATACCCACCCTCCCGCACCGGTACACCCAGATCCGTCTGTTTGATGTGCGACAGCATCTCCTGATAAAGCACCTCCGTGAACGGCTCCAAATGCTTCGTCACAGACTCGCGATACGCATTCTCAGCCTCCAGATATCGAATCACCTCGGGATTCGTCTTGTCCTTCAGCCAGAAGTACGGGTCCTGCAGAATCTTTCCGTGGAAGTCCACGGTGTGCGGCTGCTGCATCGCAACCGGCGGCTTCACAACCGGCTCGTCCGCCGCAACACACACTGCCGCACCAGCAACCAAACACAGCCACTGAAACACAAGTCTCATGCCCACACCCCGATAACCCGAAATCCCACCGCGCAAAAGCTGGCCACCACGGCATTGTACCCCGGCAGGGATCTGCATACCACAACAGCACGTCCAGCCAATTCCTGCGGAGTTTCCGATACTGAAGTCCTGAAACGTTTTTTGGCGAGTCCTGCCGATGGCAACACCAATTCACCTCATCACCGTTCGATTCGTTCAGAACGAGCAGACTGCATCTACACACACTCAGATTTTTCAGTAAAGCAACCACCAAAATTGCAAGATAAACTTAGGCATACAAAACTTCAGCATGCTGGTGTCCACCGGCACTGCACACTGTCAGAGCACTTGCAAACAGGAGCTGACATGGGCCTTGAAGTACGCTACCGCGGACGAATCAAAGACATCGACTGTGTCGAACACTTTGAACGACAGGCTGTCCGCATGGCCGCCACGCTGCAGGGCTGGTCGGTGCTCTGGAACCCGCCCGACAGCCCCGATCCCTCGCTGATTCGCGGAGCCACTCTGCAGCTGCTGCCCAGTCAACCTCTCGTCAGTATGCTGATTTCTCCCGCAGGCGAACTGATCAGCCTGCAAACCGCCGAAAACTGCGAAGACCACGCCTCACCGGACACCCCGAACTGGTGCTCCACCTGCACCGAAGCGAGCGGTCAGGCCGGCCACTGCCTGCTGCTCACACTGCTGACAGTTCTCCAGCACTACTGGTTCCCCAATCTCGAAGTTGAAGACTCCAGCGGCCAGTGGCCCCACATTCCGGATACTCCCCTCCAGGCGAAACTCCACAGCCTCATCAGCAACGAACTGCAGACCCCCACCTTCGACGAATGTCTCATCACCATGCAGCCCGATGACAGTCGACACTGCTGCGACTGCGACGACGAGGATCATGAGGAGACTCCGGACGCATGGTCCATTGCCGATATCACCGACTTTCAGGCTGCAGACACCAGTGACACTCACTTCGTTGAAGATGACCACGACGCCCATTCAGCTGACTTCGCCGATCAGCAGAATGACGACGGTCAATCAGCCACCAGCACCTCTGAATCAACCTCAAAGGAAAGCCTGCGGACACACGTCCGCACACTCCACGACTGGGCTCGTCACTCCCGCTGCATCTTCAACACCATGTTTGACCCCGACGAAGCCGTCGCCCTGCGCTCCCTGCTGATGATGGTCCACCACTGCGGCTGCACCGAAGAAATACTGCCGTTTCGAAACATCCCCGACATGGCTGTCCAGCTCCACCATCACCTGCAACGAATCCTTTGGTTCGCCAGCTCCATGCAGTTCGCCGTTATCCGCATGACCTCGAACCAGCGACTCACACAGCCCATCGCCGCCACCGGACAAACTGAACTGCAGCTGCTCAGCCACAAGGTACAACTGCTGCTGCACCTGCTGTAACCACACCACAGCCCCTCCACCCCCGAAAAAACGGCGATCAACGAACAGGGCCTGAAAAACGCCACTGACAACTAAACTTCAGCCCCCGCCCCGACGCAGCTGGCTCAGCAGCAGCCGCTGCTGCAGGACAACCGCCCCCGACTGATCACAAATCTGCACACGAATCACCGGATCCGCGGCCGACCAGTCCACCAGTATGTTGCCGTAATTCGTATCGAACCACGTCAGCCCCACCCGATACGGGTTAATCTCGTTCGCAAATCGCACCCCCAATTTCGTGAAATTTCCCGACGGAGCGTTCAGGCTGCTGCTGGTCGCCTCGTACAACCCATATCCCACCCCCTCCGAGCCACCCGCCGGCAACGCCGCCAGCTCCGCCAAATGCCGATCTCCGCTGATCAGCAGCACGCCCTCCGCACCCGTCTCACGAATCAATCCAAACAATCGCTGACGCTCGCGAGGAAAATTGCCCCACATCTCCCAGCCATGCTGGTTCGATAACACCTGATAGCTGGAACCAATCACTCGCAGCTCCGCCGGTTCCTGCAGTTGCTGCTGCAGCCAGGCCCACTGCGCCTCACCCAGCACCGTTGCATCCGAGTCCTCGTTCGGCACATATCGCCCCCGATAACCATCCCCGGGCTCCCGCGCTGCAAATCCCTTTTTCAAAGGACTGCGAAAATACCGACAGTCCAGCAGAATCACCTGCACTCGCTGACCCACCGGACCATACACCGCAGACCAGTACACCCCCTCACGCTGACGTCGCACATCCCCGGCTGCCGCACCCACAAAATCCAAAAATACCCGCTGCGATTCCACCCGCTGCTCAAACTCCGCACCCGCGTCGTCACGCCCGTAATCATGATCGTCCCACGTCGCCAGCACAGGACACGTCGCACGCAGCTTCACAAACCCCGGCTGCCGCTCCAGCATCCCATACTTTTCACGCAACACCCGCATGTCATTCGTGTCGCCGTAAATATTGTCGCCCAGCAAAATGAACAGATCCGGAGCACCTGCGACTATCGCGTCCCAGATCGGCTGCGGCTGGTCCTGCTTCGCACACGAACCAAACGAAATTCGCTGCAGTCGCTGCTGCCCCCGGACCAGTTGACACCAGCCACCGGAAATCACCAGATGCACTAACACCAGCCACACCACACGTCTCAAACCACACATCACTATGCCCTCCAGCCCCCACAGACTTTGCACTGCTCAGACAATCTGAAACAATCACCCACCGACCACTCCGGTTCAAAATTCACCCCCCGGATATTCTCACCCCAAACGAAAAATGCAATTGTGAATCCCAGTGCCCCACGACTGCTGCTGGCCATCGAATCCAGCTGCGATGAAACTGCAGCGGCCGTTGTCCGCGAGGATCGCACCGTGCTGTCCAGCATCATCGCTTCACAGCATGAACTGCACCTGGACTGGGGCGGAGTCGTCCCGGAGATTGCCTCACGCGCCCACGTGCGCAGAATCCTGCCCGTCATTTCTGCAGCCCTGCAGCAGGCCGACTGCACCACCGATCAACTGACAGCGGTTGCCGTCACCACGGAACCCGGACTGGTCGGCTCCCTGCTGGTCGGACTCACCGCCGCCAAAACCATCGCTCTCACACTCAATATCCCACTCATCACCGTCAATCACGTGGAAGCCCACATCTATGCCTGCAGCATGGGACATGACACACCCATCTACCCAGGCATCGGATTTGTTGTCAGTGGCGGTCACACCAATCTCTACGACTGCCGCAGTGCCTCAGACTGCCGACTGATCGGCGGTACCACCGATGACGCCGCCGGAGAAGCCTTCGACAAGGCCGCCCGGATTCTTGGACTGCCCTACCCCGGTGGCCCCTCCATTCAGCAGGCTGCCGCCACCGGAAACCCCGACCGATTCCGCATGCCTCGCCCGCTGCTGCACTCCGGAAAACTGGACTTCAGCTTCTCCGGACTCAAAACCGCCGTGCTCTACGCAGCCCGCGGAGTCCCCGGACCAAATCAGCTCTCCAGCACACCACCGGAACTGGTCCCCGACCTCGCCGCCGGATTCCAGGCTGCCGCGATCGAAGTCATGGTCGAAAAATGCCGCCAGGCAGTCCGACTGCTGAAGTACTCCCGCCTGTGCGTGGGGGGGGGAGTCGCTGCGAATGGTCCATTCCGACAGGCGCTCAGCACCATGTGCCGCAAAGAACGCATCGAACTGTTCATCGCACCACCGGAACTGTGCACCGACAACGCTGCCATGGCCGCAGTCGCATGGGAACTGCTGGCCGCCGGACGCACCGCCAGCCTCGATGCCGATGTCCTGCCCGGACTCGTCCGCCCCGACTTCGGTCGCAGCCGGAACAAAAAATAACTGTCAAAACCGATGTACTGCCTCAGCCGGAAATTCAGGCACAAACCGACTATTCTCTGCCAATATTCTGCATGGCCGAACGAACCCACCAATAGTCCGTGCTCATGACTCCCATCCATTCAGGAACCTCAGACATGAAACTTCTCAGACTCTGCTGCGCATACCTGCTTGTCGTTGGTACTGCTGTCGCCGCTGAACCGCCAGCATTTCCCAAATATCTGCCCCCGGTATTTGGCACGGCTGTCGCCCAAAAAAACGACGAATTTGTCGAACTCACCATCACATGTCCGCTGGTGACCCTGACCGCCGTCGCAGGTGTCGAAGACCTCGAAGCCCCAAAACTCTCCACAATGCCCACCGTGCAGGCCGACGTCCGCCCCAGCATCAGGAAGATCACTCTCAGGGGACCACAATTCACACAAAGAGCAGAAACGGAAATCGTCGGGCTCGATGGCAAACCACTCAGTCACCAACAAATCCTGCAGCGACTGGCCAGTGAAACACCTGTATTGATTTCCGTGAATAGAGTCACGATTGGAGATTACTACCTCCAAACCATAAAGCCGGACACGCTGATCGTCGTGCTCAGCTACTGGGACGGTGCGCCAGCCACAGAACTGTTCCCGCACTTCGCTGAAAAACCACCCGCCGAAACTCCGGCACGCACTCAGCAACACCCAAAAATTCACACTCGAAAATCCACCCGCTCAGCACGCCACGCCAACCCCAGGTCGTCGACAGCAATCTCCCCACTCATCACTCCGGCCAGACTGAATCGGGCTGACTGCCGATAACCCACATAGCTGGTACACAGCCGCGGATTGATCTCCACAATCCGCGGCTCACCGTCCACCCCACACACAAAATCCACACCCAGCCAGCCACGAAAATCCGGCATCGCTGCCGCCAGTTTCCGCAGCATCTCCCCGGCTGCCTCCTGCACCGACCCCGCAGCAGGCAGGCTGCCACCCAAATAGCGGAATCTCCCCGATTGACACTCAACCACCTGCTCACCCGCCGGTAACAGCACCGCCAATCCCTCGCCTCGACCAATCAGCCCAGCCGAACAATGCAGCCCCGGTTGCAGTGGCTGCAACAGCCACAAGTATTCAGCACCCGGAACCTCATCCACCACCTGCACAACACCAGCACTCGGGGCCGCTGCCTCGTCTCTCGCCAGACACACCAGCTGCACATCGCCACAGCCACAACCGTCTCTGGGCTTCAGCACATACAGCGAAGTTTCACCCGACTGCACGGTTCCCCAGGCATCGCTGTTCAGCAAACCCGTCCGCAGGTCCAGCCTGCCTGATGCTCGAAATGCTGCCAACCGCTCAGCCGCAGCAGCAGTCAGCGCCAACGTGGCAGGCGTCGCCAGACCGCGAGCCTGCAGCCAGACCGCCGTAGCCGCTTTGTCACCGAATAACGCAGCCTGTCGCCATGGCACATTCAGACTGGTTACACCGGACCACGCCGCCGACTGCAGCTGCTGCAAACGCTGCACCAGCAGACCGGCGGTTTCAGGAGCAATCGCCAGAGTCGCAGTGAAATGCGCCGGATTGACGGACGGGCTGCGCAGCCACTCCTCAGCACCGTCAGCAGCCAGCAGCAACTCCACACCCGCAGCCCGCAGCCTGCACCCCACCGACCCCGCCAGTGCCTCAGCAGACAACAGCACCGAAACCCGCACACCTGGTACAGACACCAGATCACCAGCGACCGCCTGCAACATCACCGCCGCTTCCTCCCGCAGCGAAACGTTGCTGGCACGCCACAAATGGCCCGACGACAGCAGCTCCTCCACAATCAGGTAGTGACGCATGATTCGGTTGCCAGAGTTGAAATGCAGATTGCATTCCCCTCAAACCCAACAGGACAGAGGAGACTGTAGTTCGTGGGCAAGACCCTCCCTCGCGCAACAGCTCAGGTTCACGAACGCCTGGCTTCGCCACGAAACACCGTGTACTCGCCAAACTTGTAAGCCTGCACGTTCTGAAACAACTGCTTCATCCGTGCCTCCTGCCACTCCACCGGTTTGGTCACAATCAACACCTGACCGCCCGGACGCAACGCCTTTCGCGCTGCCTGCAAAAACAACTCCGCAATTCGAAAATCCGAATAATACGGAGGGTTACCCAGCAACAGATCCCACTGCCCCGCATCCGGAACCTGACCCTCGGAATCCAGTTGAACCTGAATCCGGGACAGATCGTTCAGCCTTGCCGTCTGAGCCGTACACTCGACAGCACGCGCGTCACTGTCAATCGCCAGCACTCGTGCGGCCGGAAAACTGACAGCCGCCGCAGCTGAAACCGCACCTCCACCGCACCCCATCTCCACAATTCCCAGCACTTCCCGACCCGGCGGATTTGCATCACGCACCAGTGACAAAGCCCGAATCAACGCCCGCGCGCCTCCGTCCAGACGACGATGACTGAAAACTCCGGGGCGAGTCTCCACGATCAGGACACGTTCCAGATGACGAAAATCAAAACGCGCTCGAAATCCACGCAGCTTCTTCAGCTCCGCACTTTTCCACGCCGTAAACACGTGACCGCGATCAAATTTCTGCTGTTCAACACGACTGCACAGCGCTTTCAACTGACTGTCGATCCAGTGTCCCTTCGCGGCATTCGTCGACACAATCAGACGCCCGCCAGGAACCAGCCGCGTGTGCAGTGCCTGAAACATCTCCTGAGCCACTTCGGAAGAATCACCAGCCAAAGTCGGAAACAGAATTGTCTGAAATGGCCCCGGTGGCGGATCTGCGGCACAATGAATCGTCACCCCGCCCGACTGCCCCGCGTCACTGTGAAAACTGTGCAGAGTTCTGGCAAAAAAATGCTCGGTGGTGAAAAATGAAAACCGCAGGTCCGGACGCAGCTGCCGCAGCTCGGATGCCAGTCGAGTCCCGTGAGTCAGCACCACCAGACACTCCGGCCCCGTCACACCCCCCGCCGCCTGCAACACTGCCCGATCCGACCACGACTTCAGCGGACGCTCTTTCCGCACCTTCCCACGAACAACAGATTCACGAACCGACTCATCAAAGTCATGGTCCGCATCGTCATCCGGCTCCCCATCCCCGTCATCCTCGAAGTCTTCATCGAAGTC
>VFQT010001092.1_pt1 | contig 34943 bp, 40 predicted proteins | sample 3512381 | NCBI WGS metagenome assembly VFQT01 (sample SAMN10412376, study PRJNA504923) | tailings metagenome | isolation source: Relicate 2 Philex TSF3 active mining site | place: Philippines: Tuba, Benguet | collected 2017-08-29 | reverse complement strand
ACATGACTGCGCTGATTGTTGCATTGTCGACGGCCGATGTCACCGTGCGCGCCGGGGTCGTTGGTCTCGCCGCCGCCATCGCCGTTGCCCTCCTCGGTCTGCGCATCGACTGGACCCGGTTCCGTGGTGGTCGGCGTGGCCCGACGCCCATCTATCTTCGCGTCGACCAGCGTCCCGGACAGGTCTACCGTCCACCTTCGATCCGGCGTCGCGCCACGGCCACCGGTGGTCTCGTCGGGTTCGCCGTCGCCGCGGGTCTCGTCATTGCCCTCACACTGTCCGTCGCGGCCGCCCTGCTGGTCGATTCGGTCACCAATCTCCTGCGCTGAACCGTGGAGCACGTCCCCGTCACGCTTGCGGCCGTCACACTGGCCGCTCACAACAACGACACGGCGATGCTCGAGAATGCATTCGACGGCGACGATCCGTACGTGCGCGCAATCGCATTGTCATCACTCGACAAATGCGACGCGTTGACGCCGCGGCACATTGCTCTCGCACTCACCGATCCCGAGCGGCTGGTTCGCCACCGCCTCGCCCGCATTGCGGCGCACGACTCGCGCATTGATCTCTTGCGACTACTCGCGGACGACGACTTCGCCGTGGCAGAAACGGCGGCTTGGGCACTGGGTGAACGCGACTCCGTGTCCGATGCCGAAATGCAGGCCCTCATCATGTCGGCGACCGGGCATGCGCATCCACTCGTTCGCGAATCGTGCGTGGCAGCGATCGGCTCGCTCGGCGATGAACGAGGCCTTCCCGCCATTCTCAACGCCTGCAACGACAAGCCCTCAGTGCGGCGGCGGGCGGTCATTTCGCTCGCACCGTTCGACTCCCCCGAGGTGACGGTCGCCCTCCGCGCGGCCCTGACCGACCGCGACTGGCAGGTCCGGCAAGCCGCTGAAGACCTGCTGGCAGCAGGCGGTTTGTCCGACTCCGAGACGGGTGGCACCGAGCCATAACGTTGGGGAAACACGCGTTGCGAAGGAGGGACCCATGGACGCATCTTTGATCGAGCGCATCAAACGCGACATGCACGCGCAATTCGACCGCAAGGGAAACCCCGAGGGCTTCCCCGCGTTCCACGACGTGCCCATCGCCCGCTACATCTCCGACGAATTCTGGGAACTCGAGCAAAAGCACCTGTGGTCACGCGTGTGGGTCATGGCGGGCCGCGAGGAAGACGTCGCCAATCCCGGTGACTACTTCACGTTCGACCACCTACGCGTTCCGATCGTCGTGGTGCGCGGCAACGACCACAAGTTGCGTGCGTTCTACAACACGTGCCAACACCGCGGTGCGCCGGTGGTGCGCGAGGAAAAGGGTTGCGCCAACCAGTTGCGTTGCCAGTACCACGGGTGGGTGTACAGCATCGATTCGGGCGAACTGAAGAGCGTTCCCGATGAACGCGACTTCATCGGCTTGTGTCGTGAAAAGAAGTTCCTCACCGAGATCAGTTGCGAATCGTGGCAGGGTTGGATCTGGGTGAACCAAGACCCCGATGCGGCCCCACTGCACGATTGGTTCGGTGTGCCCTTCCAACAGATGGAAGAGCTCGGCGGCAAGGAACTACGCGCAGTTGGTCCGCGCGTCATGGACATTCCTTGCAACTGGAAAGTCACCGCCGAGGCATTCCTCGAGGTGTACCACTTCCGTTTCATTCACGACCGCGGTGGCTGGAGTGCGCTCGACAACCGCGGCGCATCGATGGGTCTCTTGCCCAACGGTTGCAGCCGCATGGTGACGCCGTTTTCGAAAAAGGCCTGCGAACTGCGGGGCATGAAGGATTGGACCGACTTCCAAACCTTCAAGGACGACCGGTTCATCGACATTCCGGCGGTCAACGACATGATCCGATCAACGAGCACCGCATTCTCGCTCTTTCCGAATCTCATCTCGCCGGTTGCCGCGTACGGATTCCCGTTCATCATGTTCTGGCCGATCGACAAGTCGAACACCCGGCTGATGTGGTCGCACTACGCGCCAAAAGACTGGGAAGGTGACGAATTGCCACCGCACTGGCAACAGCGCATGGACGAGTTCGACCTCATCATGGGCGAGGACAAGTGGAACATGGCCCCGATGCAGCGCTCGCTCGAGTCGCCGGCAATGAAGGGTGTCGTTGTCAACTACCAAGAGCGGCGGATCTGGAACTTCCATGAGATGGTTGACCGCACGATCGGCATCGACCGCATCCCCGCTCACATGCGTGTGGCGCAGGTCCTCGAGCCCTACATCGAAAAGGACTGAAAAGGACCGAATCATTTACTTGTCGGGCATCGTCTAGAACAGAAGTTTGTTAGACTCGGCAACAATATGGACGCACCCGCTGGAGTTCCCCAACCGATTCAGGCCCGCGCAGAGGCGACGGTCTCCGTCGTCATCGAGGCCACCATCAAGGCAATCGAGGCGCACGGCGAAGCGAGCGTCCGTATCGACGACATTCTCCAAGAGACAGGCATCTCAAAGGGTTCGCTGTACCACCACTTCGGAGGTCGCGAAGGCCTGATCGCCGCGGCGCGTGTCGTGCAGTTCAGCCGCTTCGTTGCCGAAGACGCGAAGAACATCCGCGAGACCCTCACAAAGACGGCGACATTCGAAGAGTTCATCGCTGCGACGTCGGCGCTTGTTCAAACCGGGAACTCGGCCGAGCGCGAACGTGCACGACACAACCGTCTGTCGGTGATTGCAAGCTCGTACGGACGACCCGAGTTGCGCGAGTCACTCGCGCTTCAACAACACTCCCACACCGAGACGATCGCTGACGCCGTTCGCTACGGACAGAAGATGGGCTGGATCCGCACCGACATCGACGCACGTGCGGTCGCAGTTTTCGTGCAGGGCTACAACCTCGCACGCGTGTTGCTCGACCTCGACACCGAACCCGTGACATCCGACGATTGGGAGCAGGTCGTACGCGTGGCTCTTGGGTCTTTCTTCGTCCGACCCGGTTGAACCGCATCGTGTGACACCCCCCTCCTACCGTTCGCGGCAAGGAGGATCGAGTGACAGCATCACCGGCACTTGCTTCCCGCGACGGTGCGTCGCCCATTGGTGAAACCCACCTGCAAAGTGAAACCCACCTGCAACGTGAAACCCACCCGCAATTCCCGCTTTCCCACCTGACCGCCGACCACATCGCCGCGCTCGGCCTCGATGGCGTGCGTCGTGCGCTCGAACAAGTGGCTGCGACACAACGCAACCTCGATGCCGTTCGAATGCTGTTGAACGGTCGTCTCCGTCAGTTGTCGACCGTCTCCCCGGCGGTCATGCCCGAACAGGTCATCGTCAAGGCCACTTCAGTGTCACGACCCGACGCACGTCGCGACATGCAACGTGTCGACACTCTCGAGAAGTTCCCGTACATGCGCGAAGCGGTGCTGTCGGGTGACGTCTCCACCCATCACGTCGACGTCATCGCTCGGGCCGTACGCCACCTCGATGGCAATGCGCTGCAATTGTTTGCCCACGACGAAAACCGACTTGTTGGCATCGCACGTCGCACCTCGCCCGACAACTTCTCGCGCGTCGTCCAACAAACCGCGCTGCGCGCCGAGCACGAAAGTGGAGTCGACACCACCGAACGGCAACGGCGACGCACGTGGTTGCGTCACTGGGTCGACCACGATTCGGGGATGGTGCGCCTCCACGGCGAACTCGACCCCGAATCAGGTCTGCGCTTGGTCGGACGCCTGCAACGCGCGGTGCAAACACTGTTCAACGCGGGTCAAGGCCACGATGCCTCGGGATCGCCGTCCGACAAACCCGCCCACCTGAACGCCCTCGCACTCGTTGCCCTCGTGTGCGACTCGACAGATTCGAACGTCGTGTCGATCACGGGTGGCACATCACGCACCGATGTCAGCGTGGTCGTCGACCTCGACACACTGCGGCGCGGACTACACGAGAAATCGGTCATCACCACGGGCACCGACATCGCACTCCCGGTCGAAACGGTGCGGCGGCTTGCGTGCGAGGCACGCATCATTCCGGTGGTCATGTCGTCGACGGGTGTGGTGCTCGACATGGGTCGTGCCACGCGAATCGCCACCACTCACCAACGCAAGGCGCTCGAGACGATGCACTCCACATGCGCAATTCCCCGATGTGGTGTGCCCGTGGCGCGTTGCGAACCCCACCACATCAACTACTGGGTCAACGGCGGGCCGACCAACCTCGACAACCTGATCCCCCTCTGCAGCGAACATCACCGTTGCGTCCACGAGGGAGGTTGGCGGCTCACGCTCGACGCGGGCACGCGCCGGGTCACCGTCGCCTTGCCGGGTCAGTAGTTTTGGCCCATGAGCCCGCGCACCGCCAACGAACTGTTCGATCTCTCCGGGAAAGTTGCCGTCGTGACCGGCGGTAGCCGGGGTCTTGGTCGAGAGATGGTTCTCGCATTTGCGACTCACGGAGCCGATGTCGTCATCGCAAGCCGCAAGGTCGCCAACTGCGAGTCGGTCGCCGACGAAGTACGCGACCTTGGTCGGCGCGCTCTCGCAGTTGGCTATCACGCAGCCAGCTGGTCCGACGCCGATGCGCTCGCCGACGCCGCCTACGCCGAATTCGGCCGCGTCGACATCCTCGTCAACAACGCCGGAATGTCGCCTCTTTATCCCACACTCAACGATGTCAGCGAGGAACTCTTCGACAAGGTCATCGGCGTCAACCTGAAGGGTCCGTTTCGCTTGTCCGCGAACATCGGCACGCGAATGGTCGCCGGGGGTGGCGGGTCAATCATCAACGTCTCCTCGGTTGCCAGCCACCGCCCCAGCCCGACCGAGGCGCCGTACGCCGCCGCCAAAGCAGGCATCAACAGTCTCACGAAAAGTCTGGCCGCGGCATTCGGTCCGACGGTGCGTGTCAATTGCATCGTTCCCGGACCTTTCCTCACCGACATCTCGAAAGCGTGGGACATGGAAACGTTCAACGAACACGCCAAGGCCGCCTACGCACTCGGCCGCGGCGGTGAACCGGGTGAAATCGTCGGCGCTGCGTTGTACTTCGCCGGCGACGCAAGTTCGTACACCACCGGTGCACTTCTCGACATCGACGGTTTGCCTCGTTGACGACACCGCTACTCACGTAGTTTGGCTCCGTGACATCGGGGGACGTTGACGGCGCAACGACCGCGGGCAACACCGGTCGCACGACCGCGGGCAACACCGGTCGCACGACCGCGGGCAACAAAGAATTCATCGCGATGGTCACCGCCTTCATGGCGATGGGGGCGCTCGCAATCGACATCATGCTCCCCGCCTTCCCCGACATGCGCCGCGAGTTCGGCATGTCACCCGACTCCACCGACGTTGGCTGGATCGTCACCGCGTTTTTTCTCGGCGTTGCCATCGGTCCTTGGCTGTACGGACCCGCTTCCGATCGCTTCGGTCGGAAAAAGCCATTGATGATCGGCATGGTTCTCTACATAGCCTGCGCCCTTCTCGCTTGTCTGGCCCCCACCTGGGGTTGGGTGAAGGTGTCACGGTTCGTGTGGGGTCTTGCCGCTGGTGCGCCGCGGGCGATCGCAACCGCGATGATTCGCGACCGCTACGAGGGCGACACGATGGCACGGCTCATGTCGACGATCATGGCCGTGTTTCTCCTCGTGCCGATTCTCGCGCCCGGCTTCGGTGCTCTTCTTCTCATGGTGTTCCCATGGCGTTCGGTTTTCGTGTGTCCCGCCATCCTCGCGACGCTTCTCCTCATCTGGTCGCGCCGCCTTCCCGAGACCCTCGCCACCGAACGTCGCCGCCCTTTCACATGGAAATCGGTGAGTCAAGCCGCACGCGAAGTGGTGACGCACCGACAAACGGTCACGTTCACTCTCGCGGTGATGTTCCTCTTCTCCGTCCTCACCGCCTATCTCGCCGGATCCGAAGTCATCGTCGAAGACGTTTACGGCTACGGCGCATGGTTTCCGCTCATCTTTGGGTGCGTCGCTTTTGCATTTTCGATGAACGCGCTGAACAACGCGCGCATGGTGCGAACCCACGGGAATATTCCGCTGATCCGCCGACTCGTGGCACTCGCCGTTGCCAGCGCCGTCCTTTTTCTCGCCGTTGCATGGCTGTCCGACGGGTCACCGGCTTTCTGGTTGTACATGTTGGCGATCCTTCTCGTCGTGCCGATCGCCCAGGGTCTCGGACCGCTGTGCAACACCGCTGCGATGTCACCCGTCGCGCACATCGCAGGCACAGCATCCAGCGTCATGGCCACGGTGACCACTGCAGGTGGCGCACTCCTCGGCGGTTTCGCGAGCGACCGCTTCGACGGAACCATTCGTCCGCTTGCAACGTGGTTCTTTGTTTGCATCGTCATCGCTGCGGTACTTGTTTCGATTGGTACGGGTGTACCAACACGGAAACGCACTCTCAGCGCACGTTGACGCGCGGGACAATTGTTTGACGACAAATGTTCATTGATCACGTCAATGGGGGTACGTACTTTTCCGCGATGTGAATGTCGTTGATTTCGCCGAGCACATCGCCCGCGATCTGCACGATGGACCCTTGCAGGATGTCTTCGCAACGCGTCTACGACTGGACACACTCGTCAACCGTGTTCCACCCGACGTACAGGCCGAAATTCTGCAACTCTCCGAGCTACAGGGACGAATCATTCACCGTATGCGGGAACTTGGTCGGGCGAAAACGGGAATTCAAAGCCTTGTCTTATCCGATGCACTCACCAACGCGGTGACCGATGCATCCATCGCCCTCGGCTTCACCCCCCGCTGCACGATCGATCCAAAGGTCGACACGATCACCGATGCTGTCGTCGTGAACGACTTCATCCATGCCGTGCGTGAAAGCCTCTCGAACGTCGCACGTCACGCGCACGCATCCCGGGTTCGACTCTCGGTGATCGTCGGGCCCACAACAGTGCGCTTCACCGTCCGCGACGACGGTGTCGGCATTCCGCCGGCCGGCCGACGCGGAAACGGTCTTGTCAATCTCCGCGCACGCGCCGAACGCAACGGCGGGTCGTGCACCTTTCGCAACGCCGCAGGCGGTGGCACCATCGTCGAGTGGTGCATTCCACGATTCCACCTGAGTTGATCATCGCCGAGGTATTCGGTGTAGTTTTCGCGCATGTCGAGCATTCAGAGCATCCCCGTCAAGACCATCGATGGACAGCCGTCGTCCCTGAACGACTTCGCGGGCAACGTCCTTCTCGTTGTCAACGTCGCCTCGAAGTGCGGCCTCACTCCCCAGTACGAAGCGCTCGAGAAGATCTACGAGGACAAGAAAGACAAGGGCTTCGCGGTCCTCGGCTTCCCGGCAAACAACTTCGGCGCACAAGAGCCGGGCACGAATGCGGAGATCGCGGAATTCTGCTCGCTCACCTACTCGGTGAAATTCCCGATGTTCGAAAAGATCAGCGTTGTCGGTGACGACCAGCACCCGCTGTACAAAGAGCTCACCAAGGCCGCACCGCGTGCACAGGGCGACCCCGACGCCTTTCGCGATCGCCTCAAGGGCTTCGGCATGACCCCGAATCAGGACCCCGACGTGTTGTGGAACTTCGAGAAGTTCCTCGTCGGCAAGAACGGCGATGTTGTCGCTCGATTCGCCCCGACCATGGCTCCCGACGACCCGGCCGTTGTGGCGGCCATCGACGCCGAACTCGCCAAGTAGTCAGGCGCCCTCGGCGAGGGCCTTCACACCATTGACGGTCGCGGTCATGTTCTTTCGCCATGTCGCCATGCGTGAGGCGATGATTTCGTCACGCTTGTCGGGCCGGGCATCGATCGCTGCCGTCAAACCGCTGCGCGCCGACCCGAGTTGGGCATGCATGACCAACAAGACACCGCTACCCAGCGGCGTGATCCGGAATCCCCATTCGGCGATCGGGTCATCGGGGCCGTACACCGACCACATGAAGCCTTCGTTCGGTCGCCAGTCGATGACCACCGACTCGGTGTCCCATTCACGTCCGTTCAGATTCATGTAGCCACGAATCACCCCACCGACTCCGGGTTCGGCCTTCCATTCAGCTCGCTCAAGCTCTGCTGAAAACCGAGACGGCAGATTCACGTCACTCACGAATTCCCACACCCGCGCTGCCGATGCCGCGATGGGAGTCGACACCACCACCTTGCAATCGGGCTCGGCGAACAGCGACTCGAGTTTGTCGAAGCACGTGTTGAAGTGGAACGGCACTTCAGGCACTGCGAATGCAACCGGAACGTCCCGTTGTTCGATTTCGATCAACGTCCCCTTTTGGTCCGACGTGAACTTTTGAATCGACGTCAGGCCAACGCTCGGCTCGAGGGCGGTGAACCCGTTCGGTGGATCAACCTCGGTGAAGATTCCGATGTTCGGGTGCTCATCGCCCGTCTCGTCGAAGACCATCGTGCATTCCCATCGCCCTCCGGGCTTCGGCTCGAGACACACACTTTCGATCGGAATCGACAATCCATCGGGTGCGAAGAACCGCGCGAAGAGTTCTGGTGTCGTGTACGCATTCCACACTTGTTCCGGTGTCGCACTCACCCATCGTGAGATGTTGAGCGTCGTAGTTTTATTCGATTCTGGCGTCACTTGGCCAACACTAGGGTTTTCCCATGGCGCTGGTTCTCGTCCCCGGATTTTGGCTCGGTGCGGAATCGTGGGGCGACGTCACACCACACTTGGATACGGTGGGCGTCGAGCACAGAACGCTCACTCTTCCCGGTCTCGAACGAAATGCCTCCGGTGCAGGTTCCGTGCGGTTGACCGATCACATCGAGGCAGTTCACGCAGCAATCCACGCCGCAGGCACGGAAGTGATTCTTGTGGGGCACTCGGCAGCGGGTCCCATTTGTCACGCGGCTGCCGCGAGTGCAGTCGACAAGGTTCAGCGAGTCGTACACGTCGACACGTGGCCGCTGGGCCCGGGCCTTGCCATCAATGCCGCCATGGCCGACGGTGTCGATGTCATCCCACTTCCCGACTGGTCCGAATTCGAAGCCGAGGATCTCGTCGACATGAATGATGCGATGCGGCAACGTCTTCACGCAGAGTCTCGGCCCCAACCAGCCGCGATCGCGCGCGATCCGTTTCCTGAGATGGACGAGCGTCGGTTCTCGATTCCCACCACGGTCATCTGCTGCGAGTTCGCGTCGCAGCAGCTCGGCCGTTGGATCGAAGCCGAACCCGAACGATTTGCCGAACTGCGTCGACTCACCGATGTCACCTATGTCGATCTACCGACGGGCCACTGGCCACAGTTCACCAAGCCCAGGGAGTTGGCCCGGCTACTGACTGACCTGCGGTGAAGTTCTCCAATCGGTGGAATCGATTTCGTAGACGATGTGCCGCTGACCCCACCAGTCGGGGGTGCGCGGATGGTCGAAGTCCAGATCCATGCGGCGATGCATCGCGAGGCGCCTCATCACGGCTTCGCTGCGCACGTTCGTTGTCGTCGTGAACGCGACGACCCCATCGAGGCCAAGCCTCGAGAACGCGTCGTCCAAGCACAGCGATGCTGCCTCGGTCGCATAACCGGCGCCCCACGCCCATCGCGCAAACCGCCATCCGATCTCGACGCGGGACTCGACCGGGCATTCGAAAGTGACCCGACCAAGACCGGTGAAACCTGCAAGACGTCCGTCGATCTCCACCGCCCACAGCCCGAACTGGACATCGTTGAATGATGCCTCGGCCCTGTCGATGAGGGCATCGGATTCGTCTCGCGACAAAGCCGCCGGAAAGAACCTGGTTACCTCGGGATCGGCATTCATTTCGGCAAATGGCTCTCGGTCGCTTGGCCTCCAACGTCGCAATGTGACCCGTCGACCGTTCAGCCCCTGCACGAAAGACTTTCTAGCAGCACCACTATTGTCGCTTGCATGAGCCTGACCGATTTCTTGCAGCGCTACACCGACGACGTCTACATGGCGCGCAATCCCGAGGCCGCACGCAATTACATTGCCGACCCGTGCCTGCGCCACGAGCACGGACACCTTGTCTCGATGTCGATCGAGGAGAACATTGCGCGCGTACAGGACTTTCTGGCGCACGCAACGACGATGAAATTCGACAACGTTGTGTTGGTTGACGACGGCCTTCACGTCGCCAGCGCCTACGACATCACATTCGGCAACGGTGACTCTCAGCAGACGGTCAGCGGCATCGAAATCTTCAGGGTCGTCGACGGCAAGATCACCGAAACGTGGAACTCATCGACCCAGCCCGGTGCCTGGGGCTGACCACGATGGGTTGCGACATAGCAATCATCAACGGCACGGTGATGCCGATGGCGGGGCTGCCCGACATCCCCAACGGAGTCGTCACGATCACCGGCAATTCAATCTCTGCAGTGGGTGGCCCCGAGACCGATGTTTCGGGTGCGACAAAGATCATCGATGCCCGGGGCGCAGTTGTCATGCCGGGCTTTGCCAACAGCCACACTCACGTTGCGTCGAATCTTCTTCTGCGCGGACTTCTCGAAGATGTTCTTCTCTTCGAATGGCTGCAGACGATGTGGACCCTGAAACAGAACTTCGACCACGACACCCTTTATTGGGCAAGTTTGTGCGGCGACCTCGAAATGTTGAAGGCGGGCATCACCTCGTTCAACGAGCACTTCGACGCCTACGACGTCGAACCCCAGATCGATGCGCTCCGCGAAATTCCGTTGCGTGCAACGTTGGGCTACGGATTCGCCGACCGCGGGCTGTACGCGCCGCGCACCGAGTACTCACACCGCACGATGGCCCGTTTCGGCGAGATTGTCGCCGAGCACCACGACACGAACGATGGCCTGTTGCGCATCGCTCTGTCGCCCCACGCGGTGTATTCCTGCGGCGCCGAGATGTGGCGCGAGGTGCGTCGACTTGCCGATGAGCTCGGCGTGTCGATTCACACGCATCTGTCCGAAGGCAAGCAAGAAGTTGCCTACACCACCGAAAACTACGGCATGCGCCCGGTGCAGTGGCTCGACAGTTTGGGGTTTCTCGGACCCGACGTGACGGCCGCGCACTGCTCGAGTCTCGATGCGCGCGACATCGAGATCCTCGCCCGCACCGGCACAAAGGTCGCCCACTGTCCGATCAGCAACGCCAAGTTGGGTTCGGGCACCATGCCGCTTCGTGGAGTCATGGCCGCGGGCATCACGGTCGGACTCGCCACCGACGGACCGGCAAGCCACAACTCGAGCGACATGTTCGAAGAAATGAAGTTCGCCGGATTGATTCACAAGACGATCACTGAAGACGTGGAGTTCCTCAAGATCGGTGAGATCCTCGAGATGAGCACCACGCAGGGCGCACTTGCGATGCACCGCCCCGACACAGGGCGTCTTGCCGTCGGCGCCAAGGCCGACGTCATCATCGTGAACCTCGACACGGCACACACCCAACCGGTGTACGACCCGCGCTCTGCGCTCGTCTACTCGTCGCGGGCCGACGACGTTACGCACAGCATCGTCAATGGGAAGCTCTTGATGGAGAACCGCGTGGTGCCGGGCGTCGATGAGGAACGCATCCGGCACAAGTTCCACGAAGCGGCACATGCGCTGAAGCAGCGCAGCATCGGCTGATTCAGTCGAATCGGGGAATTCGCGCCATCAGTCGGTCGCGTACGGCCGGCCAATCCTCGGCGATCACCGAGTACATCACGGTGTCGCGCACGGTACCGTCGGCACGGCGTTGATATCGACGCAACACGCCTTCGAACCGGGCACCCAGTCGTTCGATTGCATTGCGACTGCGCACGTTGCGGATGTCGGTCTTCAGTTGGACACGACCCATTCCCAGCTCGACGAATGCGTACGACATCAACAGGTACTTGCACGTGGGATTCAGGTCGCTCCCCCACTCGGATGGTGCATACATCGTGCTTCCGATCTCCAGCCGAGCATCGTTCACCGAAACATCGAGAAACGACGTCGTGCCAACGATCGCACCATCGCGTTCGACAACCCACATGTGCCGACCCTGCGAGGGGGCGCCGTGGATCGTCGCCTTCAGCGCATCGACACCACCCGGCCTGCCGGTGACGTGGCGCCAACAGTCGTCATGGTCGAGCGCGGCGAACAGCTCGGGCACATCCGAATCAACCACCGAACGCAAGACGACGTCGCCGTGTTGAAGAGCAACCGAATCGATCGGAACCCAGCGCGCGTCGTGCCACGGCACGTCGTTCGGTCGGGGATCCTCGAGCACATTCTCAGGCTATGCAGACCCATAGGCTCGGCTGTGATGACACACGAACCAGACCCGTGGGAACCACCGCTTGCGGGAACCGAAATCGAACATCTGCTTGCATCTCTCGACCGTCTGCGTGCGACGTTTCATTGGAAGACTCGCGGACTCGATGCAGCGGGCTTGTCGTTCGCACTCCCGTCGTCCGCCCTGACGCTCGGTGGTCTCTTGAAGCACCTCGCTCGTGCCGAAGACGACATCTTCTTCGGTCGCCTGCAGGGCAAGCCCCTTCCCGAACCGTGGGCCTCGGCACCGTGGGACTCCGATCCCGATTGGGATTTCAATTCCGCACGCAACGACTCACCCAATTCTCTTTATGCGCTGTGGAACGAGGCAACCGCTCGGTCGCGCGCAACCGTGAGCGCTGCACTCGCCAACGCCGGACTCGACCAGCCGAGCACAATCGGCTGGAACGGCGAGATGGCGAGCTTGCGTCGACTGCTCTTCGACTTGGTCGAGGAATACGGCCGACACACCGGCCACGCCGACCTACTCCGCGAGGCCATCGACGGCGTCACAGGGGAAGACCCGCCCTCGGGCATGCCCTGGCCCCCACGCTGAAAAACCCACACGGGTGATTTGATACCATTTTGGTATCATTTGCGGATGGCATTCACAATCCGCACCGACGAAGAACTCGAAGCGGCCCTCGACGCCCTGGCGGCCGCCGAAGGTCTGTCGCGTCAGGAGGTTGTCCGGCGCGCGGTTCTCGACCGTTTTCGCCAGTCCGTCCACGACGACCAAGTCCGCGAATCCACGCAACGACTCGCGAAGAAATGGGCGGTCGTTCTCGACAGGTTGGGAAGCGAGTGAGTCGGGCCGAGTTCCTCACTCTTCGCGATGCGCTGTACATCGTGGATCACCTCGAGATCGGCCCGGTCCGCGATCTCGGTCTGCTCGACTCGGCCCTCGCCCGACCGAGAACCGTTCTCTTTGGAACCGACGCCTACCCCGGTCTTGCCGAAAAGGCCGGCGCGTTGCTCCATTCACTTGTCATTAACCATCCACTCGTCGACGGCAACAAGCGACTCGCGTGGCTGGCCACCCTTGTCTTTCTCGACCTGAACGAGCACCAGACTTCGTTGAACAATGACGCCGCGTTCGATCTCGTGTGGTCTGCGGCCAGCGGCGAGATGGATCACCATGAAATCGCCGAAGCGCTCGGGATTCAGCCGACCGCTTAGCCGATCGGCAGAAATCGCTCAGAGCGTGTAGCGGTAAATGTTCGTCTCGCGGGCGACGAAACCGATGCGCTGATACAGGCGATTGGCAGCCTCGCGCGAGGGTCGCGACGTCAGATCAACAGTGATCGCGCCGTGGGCCTTCGCGTAATCCAGGGCGGCGCGGTTCAGACCTTCACCCACGCCATGACCACGGGCCGAATCATCGACAACCACATCTTCGATCCACGCTCGCACTCCCGTGGGAATCCGGAACATGGCAAGCGTCAGCGATCCGACGATCCTGCCCTCGACACGGGCGATGAACATCGTGCTCGCCTCGGACCCGACAAGATCGGCAAGTTCGGCCTTGGTGGGTGGCGGGTTCGACTTCGAGAGTTGCGGGATGAGCATGGCCATCGCTGCCACGAGTTCGTCGGTTGCCTCGCGTGCGATTTCGATCGATGCGCTCATGGCTCCATTCTTGCCACTCCGTCCGTTGCGGAGTGGGTCTTGACATAGAGTCGGCGCATGATCGTAAAAAGCCTCCGGGTCTCCGCCACCGAGTTCTCGAGCCTCACCGGATGGGATGCAAAGCCCGAGGGCATGTGCCGGGGCGAAGTATGTGTGCCCGCACCCGGCGCTCTCGACAACGGAGTCGTGGATGTCGAAAAGGCCGCGTCTCGCCTCGGCATGCCGATGGTTCACGATGCCGAACGCGGAGTGTGGTCGCTTGGCGCCGCCACGGCGACGGGCCGCACACTCGCAACTGCGGTCGCGCGCTTTCCGTCGACGCTCATCGATGCGATGGGGCGTGGCTTCGACTTTGCGTCACTGCGCGGACGACGGATCATCATGATCGCCTGGGCCAGTTGGTGAGGCTGCAGAATGGCCCTGCCCGGGTGGCAGGCACTCCACGCTGAAATCGAACCACTTGGCGGCACCGTCGTCACGGTTGCTCTCGACATCAACCCCGAACATGCCAAGCCATGGATCGCCGCTGCATCACCAACCCATCCGTCGCTCATCGACACGACGCACTGCACGAACGAACTCTTCGGTTTCATCAACGTGCCGATGGCCGTGTGGATCGACGAAGACGGTGTCATCGTGCGACCCGCCGAACAAGCATCGATCGAACGCAGCCCTGCCCGCGACATGCAGATTCCCGATGGAATCCCCGATCGACTGAAGCGCATGATGACCGAGGTCAAGGCGATCCCCGACGACTCTGCCGCGTACCGCGCAGCGCTGCTCGATTGGGTTCGCAACGGTTCGGCAAGCCCGTACGCAATGACCCCGGACGAAGTCATCGAGGCGTCACGACCGATGTCGAACGACCGCGCTCTTGCATCCGCATGTTTTGCGATGGGTGAACACCTGAATCGAACCATCGGCCATGATGCGGCAGTTCCTTATTGGCGTCGTGCGCACGCGCTCGACCCCGACAATTGGACATACAAACGACAGGCATGGACTTTGGTGACCACGCCCGAAGGCGCGACCGAAAACGACCTCATGCAGGGCCCGAACGACGTCTACGAAGGCAACTGGCTGGACGACGTTCTGGCCGCGGGCGGCGGCAGCAACTATTACGTACGAGCCAATTTGGAGCGTCCGAAATAGCCGAAATGGCTGGATAGCGTTACAACGTCATGGGCGGCACCGATCACATCCGTTGGATTTCCGAACCCAACCTCGTGAAGCCCACCGTCATCGCTGCCTTCACCGGATGGAACGATGCCGCTGATGCTGCATCCTTGGCACTGCAGAATCTCGTACAGGGCTGGGGTGCCTCCGCGTTAGCCGAAATCGACCCCGAATTCTTCACCGACTTCGCCACCATTCGTCCACAAGTGAAGCTCAGCGACGGTCGCGTCCGTCGTATTGTCTGGCCAACCATCGGACTGTGGCACGCACGCTCGGCGGGCACCGACGTCATTCTTGTCCTTGGTCCGGAGCCCAGCCTTCGCTGGCGACTGTTCACGGATCAATTGTTGAGTGTCTTCAACAAATACGACGCCAAGATGTTTCTGACGCTCGGCGCGCTCTTGGCTGACGTACCGCACTCGAGACCCGTGCAGCTCATCGGCACCGCCACCGATGAATCATTGGTCAATCGCTACAGCCTTCAGCGTTCACGCTACGAAGGCCCCACGGGAATTGTCGGTGTGCTGCACGACGTCTGTGCGAAAGCATCCGTTCCCTCGGCTTCCCTTTGGGCGGCGGTTCCCGCGTATGCCGGACAAATCAGTTCGCCGAAGGCCGCTGTCGCTCTCATGCAACGTGCCTGCGACATCATCGGCACGCCCGCACCGGTTGGCCACATGATGGATTCTGTCGCGGCATACGAGTCGCAGCTCGACTCGATGATCGAAGACGACGATGACCTGCAGTCCTACGTCGGACGTCTCGAAACCATGTCGGACTCCGGAATGTCGATCGACGATGACGACGACTTCGACCTCGAAGACGACGACTCGCAGTTGCAGTTCGACTTTGCAACCGACTCCGGCGATGACGTCGTCGACCTCGCCGATGTCGAGGTTGGTGACACCGACACTTTGATGGAGGAAGTCGAACAGTTCCTCCGCGACCAAGACGGCCGCTAGGCCGTTTCGTCGCTGCGCCAGATCGGGGCGCGGGGCAAGTCGAAGGTTGCGGTGTGTGAACCTCCGTCGAGAGCGTTGAACGCCATCGGTCCCCACCACTGTGCGCCGGCCGTGGGGTGCGGCAACTGGTCGCGCGAAAACCAACCAACTCCGGAGGTCTCGAGCGGGTGGCCGCGCAATTCGCCTCCGGTCGCACGACAGTGAAACAACAACATGTACATGCCGAAGCGAGAGAAACCCATGCGCATTCCGTCGACGACGCCGAGTAGCTGTACCGCCTCGCATTCGATGCCGGTTTCCTCGTGCACTTCCTTCAGCGCGACCTCTGCGGGTGAGTAGCCCACGTCCGCCCAGCCCGTCGGATACAGCCAAATCCCGCTGTCTTTGCGCTGAACGAGAAGGATCTCGCTCTCTTCGTTACCGACGATCGCCCCGATCGCAACCTTGGGCGTGACGTACCCCGGTACGCCCTCGCCGATGCTCTCCATCCATTCCTGAACGAAGTGGTCCTGTTCACGACGAACATCCAGTGCATCATCGGCCGCGGCTTTGATGTCGGCCGCCACGTGAAGCACCTCTTCGTATCGTTCACGCTCGTACAGGTTCTCGGTGAAACCCATTCCGGTGCGGGCGATGGCAGCCAGTGCCTCGCTCCAGCGCAGGAGATCGCGCGTGAAGTCTTGCGGTCCGAGGTCACTCACATCACGAGATTAGTGCGGCACAACACCACGTCCGCACCGTCTCACTTCGAGACGGCGAAGAGCAGCGCCTTTTCGACTTCGGACCGGTGCGTCGTGTCGGTGAGTTTTCCGCCCGATGCCGACCGCACGTAGAAGGTGTCCACGACCTCGTTGGTGAGCGTCTGCACTCGGGCATGACGAATGTCGAGCCCCATGTCGGCAATGGTCTTTGCAATGTTGTGCAACAACCCGATTTTGTCGGGTGCGCGAACCTCGAGCAGCGTGCTGTTCGATGACGCAGTGTCGTCAAATCGCACGGTCGGCGGCGCAGGTGGAATCGCGGTCTTCGCGCGAATTTGACCGTACTCGCGGGCGCGTTCGACGAGCCTTGCTTCGAGAGCCAACTCATTGCGCAGGGCACGCTCGACGCTCTCGATGACACGCCCCCACTCGATCGAATGCGTGGCGGGAGGCTGAACACGGAACTCGGAAGCAGCCATACCCATTTCATCCGAGTGCGCTTCGGCACCGAGAACGTCGAGACCGTGCAACGCCATGACACCGGCCACCTTGCTGAAGGTGCCCGGACGGTCGGGGCTGACAACGATGATCGAGTTCTCGGTGGTGCACGCCGCGAAGCGACCTTCGGCCATCATTTCGAGCACCTCGGCATCGGGGAACAACTTCCATGTCACATCGTGGACGTCACCACCACCAAGAACGTGATGCACTCGCTCGGTCAGTTCCGCGACGAGGCCCGCTTTCCAATCGCTCCATGCCGACGCTCCCGTCGCCTTCGAATCACTCTCGGTGAGTGCACGCAACAACTCGAGTGTCAGCGACGACTTCAATACGTTGGCAACCGTGGTGATGGTCGCATCATCGGAAAGGTCGCGCCGTGTTGCCGTGTCTGCCAAGAGCAGGTGATGTTCGATCAGCGCCTGGACAGTCGAGACATCGTCGGCAGAAAGTCCCATCCGTGGGCCGATCGTTGCGAACATCTTCACTCCGACCTCGGTGTGGTCGCCGGGGTAGCCCTTGCCGATGTCGTGGAACCACGCACCGAACATCAAAAGGTCGGGTCGCGACACCGTGGCGGCCAAGCCCGCCGCGTTGGCAACCGTCTGCCAGAGGTGGCGGTCGACGGTGTAGCGGTGATACGCGTTGCGCTGCGGTTTGCTGCGGTTCGGGGCCCATTCCGGCAGAACTTTCGTGATGAGATCGCGCTGATCGAGCGACTCGAGCACCGGAATCGCCCGTTCGCCTTCCAGCATCAGCGCGACAAAATCGTCGCTGGCGCCAGCCGGCCACGGGTCGGGCCACACGGGTGTCTCTTCTCCCAGGCGGTTCAGTGATTCTCGGTCGATGCGCGCATTCAAACGCGCGGCGGCCGTCGCAACCCTCAGAACGAGTGTCGGGTCGGTTGCCGGGTTCGCGGTTTCGTCGAGATGAACTTCGCCGCGGACGAGTTCGACACCAGGCGCAAGTCGACGCGACGGCTCGTTCGCGTTTGCAGGCGGATCGAGACGTGCCCACGCCTCGTCGGCGATCCACGCCACGCTGCGACCTGCCGCCGCAATTTCAGCCATCAATTTGTCGGCGTCGCCGAAGCCGATCAGTCGTGCAACCACATCCTGGTCTTCGAGACGCAAAACGTCGCCCGCGCGCTGCGTGCTGATGTGCAGCGCGACTCGCGCCGTCAGAAGTACTTCGTTCGCACGCTTGAGCTCTTGTCGATCGGCGCCGCTGAGAACGAGACCCGCGTCGAGCGCCCACCACAGAGCGTGGATGTCACGTAGACCACCCAGACCTTCCTTCAAATTGGGTTCGAGGAGGAAAGCAACCTCACCCGCACTCGCGTGTCGCTCGATGACTCGCTTGTGGACGTCGCGCAAAGAATCACGGCCGCGTTTGCGCCACCGGTCGCGCGCCTGGTCGATGACTTCCGTGGCAAGGTCGAGATCTCCGGCCACCGGACGAGACGTCACGAGAGCCGTCGCGGTGTCGAGGTCGCTGTCCCCGAGATTCTTCGTTTCCTTCGGTGTTCGAACCGCGTGACCAACCTTGAACTTCAGGTCCCACAACGGATACCAGAGTGCGCTCGCCAATTCGTCGATTTTCTTTACATTGCGGTGCAACAGCAATACGTCGAGATCGCTGAACGGTGCCATCTCACTGCGGCCATAACCACCCACGGCGACCAGGGCGACGTCGCCTTTGACTCCCGTCTTTGTCCGCGCCTCGTCGAACAACGACACCAACAATTGATCGATGAGTCCCGACAGTGCGGCACAGAATTCCGTTCCCGACGATGCCGCTGTGACGCCCCAACCAGCCAGCAGATCTCCACGTTGTGCGGGGAAAGTCGTCGAATCGATCATCGTGGGTCAAGTTTTCCCTCGGCACGCCGACGCTGCAACACCGTGCTCGCCTTCGCCGCCCCCCACACGATGCCGGGTTCGGTCAGTGACTCGTCGATGTCGCTCCAGTGGGCCGGTCCGATTGCGTAGATGTCTTCGGGATTGATCTTCTCGTCGTATTCGTCGCGCCGACGCGGCGGGATACCCGCATCGAGGAGAACCTTCGTCGGGAACCGAATCGCCTCGCGCAGAACCTGCAACGGGTTGACGCGCTGTGTGTCAACGTCGACTTCCAGGGCGACATGCAGACGTTCGAGCGTCCAAGCCGCACCGTCGCGGGCCGCGGCGCGCGCTGCTTCCTCGAAGGTGGCGGGGACGACCCCTGCGTGGTCCACGTAGGTGCCGATCGCGCAACGCGCGAGCCAACCTTCGACAACCGTCGACACCGCCGCAATCAGGTCGGCCGTTGCCGATTCGTACGTTGTTGCCATCGGTGTCGCCGCTTGGTCAGCTGTTCAACGTGACCTTGATCGCCGCGTGGCCCGCGGTACCCGACCCACCGCGCAGACGGGACCACAGGTTCGACGGGGCAATGAGAATGCAGTACGCGATCCAGTACTTCCGACGGATCGTACGGTTGATGCGGTTCGCGGTTTCCTCGTCGACGTACTCCGCGGTGCCGTGGAACTCGACCGCACTTGGTGCGACCTTCCCGCGCACCGAACAGACTCGCAGGGTCACCTTCGGATCCTTGAGAACGCGCTTCACCTTGAATGCGTCAGGGTCGGTTGTGAATGCATAGCCACCTTCGAAGGGAACAACCCACACCGGCAATGAAACCGGTTCTCCGTTCTTCTTGAACGATGTGAACGAGACGTAACGGGCACGATCGAGTTCCTGGCTCATGTCGGCAGGCTAACCGCGACGACAGAACCCGAGGGTCAGTTCGACAAACCGGTCGGGAACTTCCCACGGCACGAAGTGACCACATCCGTCGATGCGCACGGGACCTTCATGCTGCGCAAAGACGACCTCTGCCATCTTGTCGAAATCGGGGTAGATGACGCGATCACTCGTGCCGAAGACGACCAGGGTTGGCGTCGCCCCGTTCGGCCCGAACATCGGTCGCTCGATCCGCTTTGTCGCCGAATACGCCGACTCGTAGTTGCCGAACGTTGCGCGCAGTCGAGCCGGATCACCAAAAGGCTCGGAGTGGTAGGCGACGTCAGCCGAAGTGAACGTCCCCGGGTGGGCCCAGAGTCGAGGACCGTAGAACTGCGCCACGTAATCGCGGCATGCCTCGGCCGTCGGCAACTCGGCAATCAACGCATCGGCATCGGTCCCCTGTCGTTCGAAGTAGTCCCGCGTCGAGGCATCCGCACGCGTGGCGAGCCCCGCCATTTCGGCCTTCATGTACGGAAGGGGCGAGTTGAACAACACCATCCGCTCGACCCACGAGGGCCAGCGCAGTGCGATCTCTTGAATCACCGAACCACCGAGGTCTCCACCGACGAGAATCACCCGTTCGTACCCGAGGTGTTCGTGCACCAACGTGTGAACGTCGATCGCGTGCGACACGACGTCGTTGAAACCGTCGGGACCGATCTCGGAGTCCCCGAACGCGCGCAGGTCGGGCACCACGACATCGAACCCCGCATCGCGTAACGGACCGATGATGCGGTGGTACAGGCGCTTGGTCTCGGGCCATCCGTGCACGCACACCATCGCGACGTCGTTCCCTCCGTTCGCCCGCTCGTGGTGGAACGCCTGTCGGAATCCGCGCAACGACGAGAAGTGAACGGGAAACCGAACGGTCGCGGACATTCCGCGAGGTTAGTTGCGCCTCAGACGATCATCGTCGCGAGCAACAGGTAGATGGCGATCGACAACAGATCCTGGACGACGGTCGAGATGGGACCGGATCCGAACGCCGGATCCTTCCCCATCGAACTGAGAATCCACGGCAGAACGAGCGCCACCACGCTCGCGACGGTCGAGCTGACGAGTAACGACACCGACACCGCGATCGCCAATTCCAACCGGCCGTAGAGCAGCAGGCAAAACGGGAAGAACGCAGCCGAGATGCACAGGCCGATCAACAATCCGACGAGCAGTTCCTTCACGACGATTTCGCGGATCGAGACCCCGACGGCGAGCCCACGTACCGCGAGCACCTCGGTCTGTGTTCCGACCGCATCGGCCATGTAGACGATCGCGGGCAAGAAGAACGCGACGGCAACGGTGCGTGACAATTCCGCTTCGGCCGCACTCACCATCCACGCCGACGCCATCGCACCGACGAGGCCGACGCCGAGCCACGGCAACCGGTGCGCGAGCCTCTTGCGGACCCCCTCGACGGTCGTCGCGCGTTCTTCGTCGACCGTCGGGCCGAGCGCCGGCCGCCTTCCCTGCATGAGAGACAGCCAACCGCCGACGCGGTCAGTCGACGCTGGACGGATGTCCTGCGGTCATCGCCAACAAGCCAAGGCCGATGAACGCGAACCCCGAGACGTAGCGACGCATCACGTACACCGCACGCCCGCGCAGCAGCCAGTCACGCAGGCCGCTCGCCATCAACGTGTACGAACCGTTGAAGATCGTGGCGAGGATGACGAAAACAAGACCGAGAACCAACGACTGAACTTTCGCACTCGATGCCTTTGCATCGACGAACTGCGGAAAAATCGAGAGGAAGAAGAGTGACGTTTTCGGATTCAGAGCATTGACGATGATCCCCTGACGAAACGATTGGGCAAGTGTCGTGTGAGTCGAGTCGCTGCACAGCTCGTCGGGGCGGGTGAGCAGCGTCTTCACCCCGGTGAAGACGAGGTATACCACTCCACCCCACTTGATCGCATTGAAAAGGCTCACCGATGTCGCCAGTACCGCACTCAGGCCGAGGGCGGCCAGCGATGCTTGGATCATGTCCCCGATCTCGAGCCCCGCCACGGTCGCCAAGCCGTGCGAGCGACCGTCCGCCAACGTGCGGTTCAGATTGAGGATGATCGCCGGCCCGGGGATGAGAAGGAGAACGACCGTCGCGCCGATGAAGGCGATCAGGTTCGACGTCTCCGGCACCGCGCCACTTTACTTGCGGGCCTCTTCCGGCACGCCGGAGATTCTCGGATACGCCCACACGAAGAAAATCACGGTGGCGATCATCCAGACCGACAGCACCAGCCATACGCGATGGAACGCGGAGGCCGAACCGAGCACGCCCGCCTCACCCGCAACCGCGATCGACATCGCGACTCCCATCGCGCCGCCCACCTGCCGGAAGGTGAGATTCGTTCCGTTGGCGACACCGAACTTCTCGTGGTCGATACCGACCAGCGCAGCGGCGGTCAGGTTCGACCACGACAGGCCGAGTCCTATTCCGTAGATCGCGGCGAACGGCAGGTAGTGCAACCAGTAATTCGCCTCGGCATCGAGAAACAACGCGAGGCCGATGATGCCCGCGGCACAGCACGTGACACCCGCACCGATGATCGGTTTCATCAAACCGCCGTCGGAATACCGGCCGGCGATCGTTGCCGTCAGGAAGATGATCACCGGCGTCGGCATGATGGCAAAACCGCTCTTCAGCACCGACCATTCCCACACGGTCTGGAAAAACAGTGGAGCGCTGAACCAGAACCCTGCGACGGGCAGATTGAGCGTGAACGTCGCAACCGACGCCGTCGTGAACCGTCGATGCCTGAAGATGCCGACGTCGAGCAACGGCTCGGCGTGTGTCAACGAGCGCCGTACCACCACCCAACCGAACACGACTGCGCCGACGAACGACGCGAGGATCCCGGGACTCGACCAGCCCCACTTTTCGCCCTGCAGGACACCGAGTGTCAACAATGCGAGTCCGATCGTGCCAAGCGGTACGGACACCATGTCCAACCGCACACCGGTCGAGGATCCTTTCGACTCGCGCAACACGTTGCGACCGAGAATCACGACGATCAGCACGACCGGGATGTTGATGAAGAAGATCCAGCGCCAACCGCCGAGTTCGATCACTGCCGCCCCGAGCGGCGGGCCCAAACCACCGGCGAGCGCGGCGATCGATCCCCACACTCCAACCGCCAAACTGCGCCGCTCCGGTGGAAACTCCGGCAGAGCGAGCGCGATCGACGTGGGCACCATCAGTGCACCGCCCACCGACTGCACGGCACGCGTTGCAATGAGCACCCCGACGTTCGGCGCCAAGCCAGCACCCAGGCTTCCGAGCGCGAAGATGGAAATGCCGACGAGGAAAACGCGCTTGCGCCCGAACAGGTCGGCAACGCGACCCGCCAGCAACAACAACGAGGCGGTGCCGATCGAGTAACTGGTCAACGCCCAGGCCAACGTCGTGCGGGCCACGTTCGAGAAGTCCTTCTCGATGGATGCAAAGCCAACGTTCAGGACCGTCGAGTCGAAAATGACAAAGAACTGACCGAACGACGTCAGCATCAGCGCGTACCACGCGCGTCGGGGGATGGCCGGAACCTCGGCGGCCCCCACCGCCCCAACTTGCATCAGCCCATCATTGCCTATCGCCGCAACCTACGACGAGACCCAAGCACCAACGTTCCGACAACGATGAAGCCGACAGCATTACCGACGACACGACCGGACTCCGAACCGGTCGCGGGCAGTTCTGCAACGGTGAACTTCTGGCGGAAGCCCACCTTGCTCTCGCGGCCGTAGGCCCACAGCGTCACCGGACCGGACACGGTCGTCGGCAACTTCGCCTGCACCGAAATCGTGCCGGTTGCATCGGCGCGCACCGTCACCAGGACCTTGCGACCGGCGAAGGCGCGGACGGAGTCACCGACCGCCTGACTGGAGACTCCACTCTCATCGTCGAAGCCGATCGACACCAGCTCGAAGGGCTGGAATCCCGAGATACGCACGGTCACGGTTTCGCCCGCTGCAACCTGCTCGTCTTTCACCAGCGGTTTCGGCTTGAAGGTCTCCACCATCGAGGGCGTCACCGCAGGCGGTGGTGAATCCACGATCGTCGACGTCGTCGTTGCGGCAACCGTTGTCGAAGTCACTGTCATTGTCGTTGTTGACGAACTCGTCGTCGTTGCCGCAGTCGTCGCCGGTGCTTCGGTCGTCGCCGGAGCCACAGTCGTTGTCGTGGTAGTGGTCGTCGTTGTGGTTGTCGTTGACGTCGCGAATTGTGCGATGGCGAATTCCGTCATGACGATCATTCGCTCACCGGATTCACTCAGCGCAAGACCGGTCCACGCCGCCTGGGGTGCGGGTTCGATCTGCCAACTTGCCCCACCATCCCGCGAAATATAGACAGCAGAGGTTGGGTCGGTGCGAGGGTATCTGGCAGCTGCCATAGTCGATCCATCACGCGAGATTTCGGCGTTGGTGATGGCTGTCATGTCAAGCGTCCGCGACCAGGTAGCACCAAAATCCCTCGATACCCACACGCCGTCCTCGGCACTGTTGCCGATGTCAACGGCGGCGAGGATGCGTCTTCCGTCTCCTGACATCGCCACGTCAGTGAAGATTCCATCTGAGATCGGCACGTGTTCAACCCAGGTGACGCCGCCGTCAACCGACAGAAATACCCCTCGATTGTCACGTCCGGCGAGAATGCGTTGTCCATCGGACGACACCGCGACTGAGCGCCATACCCCCAAGACCTTTGCCGAACTCACCACAGGAGTGACATCGGTCCAATTCAACCCACCGTCAATGGACCGCCAGACACCACCATCCGAATTCGACATTGATTTGTTTGTCGCGACGAGCACCGAGCCGTCCCGGGACATCGCAACGTCGAACCACTCACGTGGTTGATCACCTGCGGATGTCCAAGTGGTACCCCCATTGTTCGAAAGCGAGAGGTCCTCGGCGTAGCTTGCATGCCCGTAACCGATGGCAGCAACTTTGCTGCCATCGCCCGAGGTGACGACCCTTCGCCATGTCTTCTTGTCCGGCGACGACGTGAGCTCAGACCATGTTTCGCCGCCATTCGTCGACTTCCAGATGTGAGCTTCGTACGGACTGGAAAAGTCGTTCTTCGACGAATAAGCGACTGTTCCCGAGTCCGACATCGCTGCCGCATACCAAAGTTCGTTCTCTACCCCAGTGCCCGTCCAGGTATACGACGCGAATGCGATGGCCGAGGGCACAAGGATCAGAAGTGCGGCCGCGAGAATTGCGGTGAGATTTCTTCTCATTGAACGAAAATCTAGTCAAGAATTTCGACCCGCACTCGCTTGTTGCCCTTGCCCTTGTTTTCCAACTTCACGACGCGAAGAATTCCGACGTCTTTTGTCGAGGCGACGTGGGTGCCGCCGTCGGCTTGCTTGTCGAGACCGACGATGTCGACGACGCGAATTTCCTTCACGGTCTCGGGGATCAGCGAGACCTTCGTGCGAATGAGGTCTTCGTCCATCACGGCCGTGTCGCGCGGGAGAAAGCTGACCGCGATGGGATGATCGTGTGCGATCGCCTCGTTCACCAGTTCCTCGACGCGCTGAGCGAAACCGTCGGGCAACGGATCGAACTCGAAGTCCATGCGAGCTGACAGCGGTTCCATGTTTCCGCCGGTGACGGGTACCTGCCACTCGTTCCAGATGACACCACAGAGAATGTGCATCGCGGTGTGCGTGCGCATCAATTTGAAACGGCGATCCCAATCAACGACACCGTGCACCGTGTCGCCAACATCGGGAACCGGGCCCTGCAACGTGTGCCACGCCAAGTCCCCGTCTTTGCGTACCTCCGACACATGCGCCGCACCGAGAGTGCCGGTGTCGTGGGGTTGCCCACCGCCCGTCGGATAGAAGTACGTCAAGTCAAGTGCGACCTTGTTGTCTTCGACGGCGATGACAATTGCATCGAATTCGCGCACGAATGCATCGCGCAGGTAGGCGAGATCGGTGTGCAAGTGGGCCTCTGTCAGAGAAGTTCGACGAGCTCGTCAACCGGGGTGAGCATGCCCATGCAGAACGGACCGAACTCGGCGTACTCGGCCGAGGCCTGGTCGAAGCGCATGGTGTAAACGACCTCTTTCAGGTCGTCGGGGTTGACCGCGAAAAGCGTGACACCCCACTCGTAGTCGTCGAGGCCGGTGGAACCGGTGACGAGCTGTGTGACCTTCGCGCCGAACTTGCGGCCACTGTGGCCGTGTTCCTGCATCTGGCGCAGACGCTCTTCATAGGGAAGGGTGAACCAGTTGGCGCCGACGTTGCGGCGCTTCGACATCGGATAGAAGCAGAAGGCGTTCTTGCCGGGCACCGGAATCTGCGGATAGAGACGAGCGTTCAACATCTCCTGCGGCACACCGACGGCGTATTCGCTGACTTCGGTGAGCGACACGTAGCTGTCGACGATGTCGAGGCCGGCACGCTGCACGGCCGTCTGGAAACGACGCAGTTCACGCATGTCGTTGGCCAGGGCCATGAAACACGCGTCGCTCTTGTGGCCGAGCATCGAGACCGTGATGACGGTGAGACCCGCCGACTCGGCCTCTTTCACCGCGTTGATGGTGGCCTGACGATCGAATGACTGGCCGGCCTTGCAGAAGAGGTGCAACACACCCATGCCGATCGAGGGAGACATCGGTTCGCTCATGGACGCCACGCTACCGCTGGGCATTTGTGAACGCCGAAGCCACCCTGTTGTCGGCCCCCGGCGCATACGCCAAGAAGAACGACGGTTCGACGAGTTCGAGTTCCATCAACTGCGGACGGCCCGCATCGTCGGGAATCACGTCGACCCGCGCATACAGCGGTGCTTCTCCGAACCGGTGCCGGAGAAAGTCCATGATCGACTCCCCCAGCGCAATCTCTTCGCTCGACGCGGCGCGCGAGGCAATGTCCTCGGCGGCATAGAGACCGTTGCCCATGTCGGGTTCGGCGGCGAGGATTGCTCCCTTGCGGAAGGCGTGGCTGAGTTCGCCGTTCAACCACACCATCCCGGTTTCCCCGCGTTCATCGATGCCCGACTCGTAGGGCTGCACCATCGCGACCGCTCCGGCTGTGACGATGCGTGCCACGTGATTGATGGCATCGGGGATGACGAGCGACGCGTCGCGGTAGCGCAACGTGTCGTGCGAACCGGCCGAGATGCTTGGCTTCACGACGATGTCGTTTCCGAACTCGTCGAGAACGTCGCGCACCAACGACTCGTCGGCACTTGCAACGAACCGAGTCGACACGACGCGAATCCCCGCTGACACGAGATCACCGAGGTACCGCTTGTCGCTGTTCCATTCGACGACATCGCAAGGGTTGAAGACTCGCGTCACGCGCGAAACGCTCCGCATCCAGGCGAGAAACTCGTCGCGACGCAAGTGGTAATCCCACGGGCTGCGCAGGAAAACCGCGGAGTAGGCCGCCCAATCGACTTCGTCGTGCCAGTTCACAACATGAAACTGGGTGCCGGCCCTTTCGAGCGCGGCACCCAGAATCGGTAGGTCTTCGTCGAGATCGCGCGACACCGCGGCGGTGACGAGCGCGATCACGACAACGGAGGACGACTAGAAGTCGTCCATACCGCCGCCGGGCATCGCCGGTGCGGAAGCCTCGGGCTTGTCGGCGATGACGGCCTCGGTCGTGAGGAAGAGAGCCGCAATCGAGGCCGCGTTCTGCAGCGCCGAACGGGTGACCTTCGCCGCGTCGATGACGCCCAGCTTCACGAGGTCTTCGTACTCGCCGGTGGCGGCGTTCAGACCCTCGTTGCCCTTCAGCGACTTCACCTTTTCGACGACGACTCCGCCCTCCATGCCGGCGTTCTCGGCGATCTGCTTGAGCGGACCTTCGAGCGAACGAGCAACCATCTTGGCGCCGGTTGCCTCGTCACCGGTGAGCTTGCCTGCACGCTCGAGAACCGCTGCCTGCGCACGGAGAAGAGCAACGCCGCCGCCAGGAACGACGCCTTCTTCGATTGCGGCCTTGGTGGTGCTGACCGCGTCTTCGATGCGGTGCTTCTTTTCCTTCAGTTCGACTTCGGTGGCTGCGCCGACCTTGAGAACCGCGACGCCACCCGACAACTTCGCGAGACGCTCTTGGAGCTTTTCGCGGTCGTAGTCGGAGTCGGTGTTGTCGATTTCGGTCTTGATCTGGTTGATGCGACCCTTGATGTCGTCTTCGGCGCCGGCGCCTTCGATGATCGTGGTCTCGTCCTTGGTGATGACGACACGCTTGGCACGGCCGAGCAGATCGAGCGTGACACCCTCGAGCTTCAGGCCGACTTCCTCGCTGATGACCTGACCACCGGTGAGGATGGCCATGTCTTGCAGCATCGCCTTGCGGCGGTCGCCGAAGCCGGGAGCCTTCACGGCCGCGCTCTTGAAAGTGCCGCGAATCTTGTTGACGACGAGCGTTGCGAGTGCTTCACCCTCGACGTCTTCGGCGATGATGACGAGCGGGCGACCGCCCTGCATCACCTTTTCGAGAACGGGCAGCATGTCGCGCACGTTCGTGATTTTCGACGAGACGAAGAGGATGTACGGATCGTCGAGCGATGCCTCCATACGATCGGCGTCGGTGACGAAGTACGGCGAGATGTAACCCTTGTCGAAGCGCATGCCTTCGACGAGGTCCATCTCCATTCCGAAGGTCTGCGACTCTTCGACGGTGATGACGCCGTCCTTGCCGACCTTGTCGATGGCCTCGGAGATCATGTTGCCAATTTCCTGGTCGGCGGCCGAGATGGCAGCGACCTGAGCGATCTGCTCTTTCGAGTCGACTTCCTTGGCGAGTGCCTTGATGCTGGCGATTGCTGCCTCGACGGCGGCTTCGATGCCCTTCTTCAGGCTCATCGGGTTTGCGCCTGCCGCGACGTTGCGCAGGCCTTCGCGGACCATGTTCCATGCCAGCACCGTCGCGGTGGTGGTGCCGTCACCGGCCACGTCGTCGGTCTTCTTGGCGACTTCCTTGACGAGCTCGGCGCCGATCTTCTCGTACGGGTCCTCGAGTTCGATTTCCTTTGCGATCGACACACCGTCGTTGGTGATGGTGGGGGCGCCCCACTTCTTGTCGAGAACGACGTTGCGACCCTTTGGTCCGAGGGTGACACGGACGGCATCGGCCAACTTGTTCATGCCTGCTTCGAGGCCGCGACGGGCCTGCTCGTCGAAAGCGATGATCTTTGCCATGGTTCTCCTCCGAAAATTCGATGAGTGAAAAGCTCTGTGTTTGGGGTGTCTCGCACTCGCGGTCCGAGAGTGCTAGCACTCTAACGGGGTGAGTGCTAACCCGCCAACGCCGGCCGGACCCCGATTCTTCGGCACTTCTTGAACTTCTGCCCCTCGGCGAACGACGGACATGGTCACAATCGTCCAATGAATATTCGTCTTGGCCTGGCCCGTGCGGCGGGCATCACCGCTCTCGTGTGTCTCGCTCTCGGCCTGCCCACCTCGGCCCAGGCGGCGACCCGACCCACCCTGACGTGGAAGGTGTCGGAGCTCGCCGCCTCGACCACCTACGCGACGAAGACGCTTCTGTCCACCAACTCTGCCGGAACACAAACATGGAAGGCGTCGGGCGCCTGCGTAATCAAGTCGAAGAAAGTCGTCACGGGGTCCACGTTGGGCAAATGCAAACTCTCCGTCACGGTCTCGTCGTACCGCGGGTTCGCGGCCCGCAGCGCGACCAAGACGCTTGTGGTCAATTCTCCGACCACTTCCGACACCGCAGCCGGATGTTCGTCGTCCTACAGGTTCGTCGACCTGTCGTCGGCACCGGGTGCCGGCACCGGCTACGCGAAGCCCAAAGTCACTGCTTCTTGCAGTGGCGGAACCCTCACCGTCACATCCAACGGAATGATCGGCTACGCCTTTGTCGCAAAGACCCCGAATGCAATGCGTGAGCAGGCCTACACATGGAAGGTGACGACGTCGCCGAAAGTTGCTGCGTCGGCCACGAGTATCAAGTCCCAACTCGGCACCGTTGCATTCACCGTCACGGGTATTCCGATTTTCGGACCGATGGAGGGACCGGTTCCCCAACAAGAGGCTTTCGGGGATCCCGTCTACAACAACATTCTCGACACGTGCAAAGGACACACCGGCTACAACGGCGACTACCACTACCACGCAATTCTGGCGATGAACTCGTGCTATCTCGACGAGACGATCATCGGATACGCAAACGACGGCTTCCCGATTTATTCAAACCCCGGCTATGCGTACACGTCTGGATACAAGATGACCGGCAACCCCAAGTCGAACTCGTGGAACGCCTACACGTACCAATCAGGCGGTGCGAACACACTCGACGAATGCAACGGTCGCACCGACGAAAACGGCAACTACCGCTACTACATCACCGACGCTTTTCCCTATGTCATCGGTTGCTACAAGGGAACCCCAACCACACAGGTTGGCAAGGCTGCCGCACCGATGGTGATGAAGTCGTCGAGTTACTTCTGCGAGATCTAGCTCAGCAGCCGCCCGCCCTACTCACTGGTCGCGTGCGGCTCAGCAGCCGCCCGCGACTGCCGGAATGATCGAGACGGTTTCGTTGGCGGGTACCGGGGTGTCGAGACCCTGCAGGTAACGCACGTCGTCATCGGCCACGAACACGTTGACGAACTTGCGCAATGCGCCGGTGTCGTCGAACAGGCGCTCGCCGAAACCGGGATGCTTTGCCTCGAGATTACGCAGCACGTCGCCCAGGGTTGCACCGTCGACTTGGACGGTGGATGCTCCGCCCGAGATGGGGCGCATGGTGGTGGGGATGCGAACGGTTGCCATGAGCGTCACGCTATCGGCGGCACTTTGTCGCGCCACGGAGCAGCAGCCTCGAGTTGCGACGCAATGCGAACGAGCACGTCTTCCCTGTTGGCCGCAGCGATGAACTGCACACCCATCGGCAATCCGTCGCTGCTCCAGTGCAACGGCAGGCTGACCGCAGGTTGGCCCGTCACGTTGATCTGTGCCGTGTACTGCAGTATCGAACGCAATCGCAGGCCCGCCTCCGGGCCCGTGAGCCAACCCAACTTTGGCGGTGGCCCCGCAAGCGTGGGTGTGACCAACAGGTCGTAACCCTGCGAACCGTTGGCCGGGGTCCACCAGTCGAGCATGCGCCGCGACCATGCGTGCATCCAGTTCACCATCGCGATGTACTGCGTCGCACTGATCGACTTGCCGATCTCGCGCATGAACAGATTGTCCATCTCGATGTCGTCCTCGCCAACGGGGCGACCGATGATGCGTTCCACGTCGGCCAAACCCGCATCGGTGGCGACCGCCACAATGCCCGTGAACGTGTCGGCGAAGTCGGGGTCACCCATCGCGGCCGGATAGGCGTCTTCGACGATGTGACCGAGCGACTCGAGCAGTTTGCGTGTGCGCGCCATCGACTCACGCGTCTCGGGATGGTCGACACCACCGTCCATCAACGGACGATCAAAAATTCCGATGCGCAAGAACCCGACGGGGCGACCGATCTCTTCCATCAAAGGCCGTGCGAACGGTGGCGCCGTGTACGGGTCGCCCGATTCATAACCGGACAAGATGTCGAGCATCAGCGCCGTGTCACGCACACTGCGCGTGACGACGCCGTCGATCGTCGCGCCCATCCACGACTCACCCGCGTCGGGGCCCTTGCTGATGCGGCCGCGCGACGGCTTGAGTCCAACAAGCCCGCATTCACTGGCCGGAATACGAATCGATCCTCCGCCGTCGTTGGCATGACCAACGGCGACGATGCGTGCACTCACCGCGGCAGCCGACCCTCCCGACGAGCCGCCCGTCGAATGGTCGAGGTTCCACGGATTGTGTGCCGCACCGTAGGCAAGCGGCTCGGTTGTGATGGTGCTGCCGAATTCGGGTGTGTTGGTGCGGCCGATGATCACTGCACCCGCACGTCGCAACCGTCGCGTGATGTTCGAGTCGACAGGCGCGATGTATCCCGCGTTCTTGAGCGCCCGCGAACCCATGTGATGCGGCTCACCCGCAATCGCCGCCTCGAGGTCTTTCACAACCACCGGCACGCCGTGCAGCGGTGTTGTCACGGGGCCGGCGGACAGTGCGGCCGCTTCCTGCGCTGCCTTCTCGAAACGCGGATGAATGATTGCATTCAGTTTCGGATTGAGCGCCTCGGCGCGCGCGATTGCTGCGGCGGTCAGTTCCGCCGGCGACACCATGCCGCGATGCAACGCGCCGATTTGGTCGTTCGCATCGAGGTCGAGAAGGGAATCTGCGTTTCCTGAACTCATGTCAGAACCCTACGCTTCCACCATGCGCGTGCTCGCCGCCCTCGACAAGTTCCGCGGCACAGCAACGGCAAAGGAAGCGTGTGCGGCCGTTGGCCACGCCTGTTGGGAACTCGGTTTCGACTGCGATGAAGCACCTCTTGCCGACGGAGGCGAAGGCACGCTCGATGTGCTGGGTGGGCCGAACCGCACCAGTCGGGTCGCAGGTCCGCTCGGCGACGCGGTCGAAGCTGCGTGGCGACTGTCGCGCGACGTCGCCATCATCGAAATGGCACGCGCATCGGGGCTGCAACTTGCGGGTGGCGCAGACCGAAACGACCCCGTCGCAGCCAGCACAACCGGCACGGGAGAACTGATCGACCAGGCGCTCGATGCCGGTGCGAAGAAGATCATCGTGTGCCTCGGCGGTTCCGCGACAACCGACGGCGGCTACGGCGCGGTGCGCGCCATTCACGCGCCGGCGCGACTGAAGGCCGTCGAGTTCATCGTCGCGTGCGATGTCACGACACGCTTCACCGATGCAGCACGTGTGTTCGCGCCCCAAAAAGGCGCGAAGCCGATGCAGGTGGAACTGCTCACCGGACGTCTCGAACGCCTACGCCAGCTGTACGTCGAACAGTTCGGTGTCGACGTCGGCGAGATCGAAGGTGCAGGCGCAGCAGGAGGTCTGGCGGGCGGCCTCGCCGCACTTGGCGCGCAGTTGGTTCCCGGCTTCGACGTCGTCGCCGATGAGATCGGTCTCGACGATCGCGTCGACTTCTGCGACATCGTCATCACGGGCGAAGGTTTCCTCGACGAGCAAAGTTTCGCCGGCAAGGTGGTCGGCGGCATGGAGGGCCTCGCCGAAATGAAACACAAACGCTTTGCCGCGATCGTCGGCGATGCCGACATCACCGTGAAATTTCCGGTCGCGAACCTCACCGCGCTCTACGGCCTCGACGAAGCGACGACGAAGACCCGCACATCCATCGAACGCGCCGCCTTCGACCTTCTCCGCACCCTGGCCGGGTAGCCACCGCGGTGTTGGGTATCCGATCGGATACCCTCCCAGCCATGTCCGGACACCTCATCGAACATGCCCGTCGGCTGGCGGGGCTCACCCAAGCCGACCTTGCCGCACTCGCCGGCACATCGCGACCGACGCTGTCCGCATACGAAAGCGGCCGCAAGTCACCAACTCTCGCAACAGCGGAACGCATCCTCACCGTTGCCGGATTCGCCCTCAGCGTCGACCCGGCAGTCGAGTTCACCGAGCACCTCACCAACCACCGACGTCCGTTCTACGTCGCCAATCGCCTCTGGCGTCTGCCCATCGAGCAGGCCCTCGCGACAGTGGTTCTCCCACTTCATCTCAACTGGTCGACCACCGGTCAGCAGTTCGACCTGCGCAACCGACGACAACGACTGCACTGTTACGAAATCCTTCTTCGCGAGGGAGATGGTAGTGACATCATGACCTACATCGATGGAGTGCTGCTCGTCGATCTTTGGCCTGAGATGTACCTGCCGCGGGCCATCAAGAATGCATGGACTCAACTGATCGAGAGCAGCCAACCATGAGCAACCTCGACGCATTCAAGTCAGAAGTTGCACGTCTCTTCTTTTCGCTGCCTGCATCAGATGGGTATCTGCTCGCCGGTGGCGGAGCTCTGCTCGCAACAGGCATCTCGAATCGACCGACGGAAGATCTTGATTTCTTCGGGAACCGAACAACTCGCGAGATGTCGATAGTCAGTCGAATTTTCGAATTGGCTGCGACTCGGCAAGGTTGGGGCGTGCGACCGGTCCGTCGCTCCGAGGACTTTGTCCGAATTCAAATTCGTGGAACGGATTCGCTTGCTATCGACTTCTGCAGGGACGCGCCTGCGTTGCTACCGGTGAATCACACGGCCGATGGACCCACATACGCGGGGCCGGAACTCGCAGGCCGCAAGATGCTCGCCTTGTTCGGTCGAGCCGAGGCACGCGATTTCGTTGACGTCTTCGTGCTCGCAAAGCGATTCGGTCGATCCACCCTGTTTGCACACGCCCAAACCTTCGACACAGGATTTGGCGAAGAACCGTTTCGCGAGGCGGTTGCCCGACTTGCCCTGTTTGACGACGCTGACCTACCGATCGATCAGACTCTCGTCCCCGAACTTCGTCAGTTTTTCCGATCTTGGGTCGCCGAACTCACGGCGTGAGGCATCAGCCTGCAGTGGTGGTGGTTTCGGCAACCGCCGGCGCAACCGTGGTGTCGGCGGCGGCCGGAACCTGACCCGGTAGCGGCTTGCCCGCAAGGTCGGTGCCGAGCAGAACCATCACACTTGCCTCGCCGATGTTGCCCGTTTCGCTGGGAACCGGGTCAGGCATCGGCGCAGTTTCCACGTTGCCCAACGATGCAGCGACGGACGCCGCGGCGGCTTCACTACCCGAGAAGTAGTACACCTTCGTCACGGTTTGCTTCGGCGTTGCGTCGCTCTTGGTGAGGGCCGGTTGAACGATGAAACCCAAACCCTGCAGCGCGACGGTCATGTCGCCCGCGGCACCCGAGACGCCGGCCGCGTTGACAACCTGCACCTTGAAGCCCGTCGTCGGACCGCTCGGTGTCGTGGTGGTTGCCCCGGCAAGGGTGGTCTCGGTCGCGAGCGTGGTTTCCGGAGCGGCAGTGCCGCCACCGTTGTCGCTGTCGTTGTTGATGTCACGAAGAATGAAAAAGCCGAGGATCACGGCGACGGCCGCGGCCACCAGGCTGGCTGTCGCGTTGAAGCCCTGGGGGCCACCAAGGCCGCCCGAAC